>Ga0209489_103754_pt1 | contig 29057 bp, 25 predicted proteins | sample SiratrowhiteBW_FD_187527 | JGI IMG/M metagenome (GOLD analysis project Ga0209489, IMG submission 187527) | Root nodule microbial communities of legume samples collected from California, USA - Siratro white BW (SPAdes) (version 2) | ecosystem: Host-associated > Plants > Roots > Nodule | place...
GATGGATATTGAACCGCCGGCAGAGCTCCCGCCGGTTCGCTCCCTCCTGCATCGCAAGCCGCACGAACTCCCGCCGCTGATCCATCACCGACACCTCTCGCCAGGGCATGGACTTGGCCTCCTTTACTGCCAAATCCCTGCACTATGATGTGTCGGCTATGTCCCCGAACACCCGTCGGTCATGTCCCCGGGCTGAACACTTGACCGGGCGATCCAGTATTCCAGAGACGGCAGCGATTGAGCCGAGAGGCCGCGGCGTACTGGATGCCCCGGTCAAGCCGGGGCATGACACCGAGGGTTTGGCAAGAGCGTGCCCTGTGCGCCGCTCGCCTAATAGTCCACCTTCATCAGATACAGCCCCTCGGGCGGGGCGACGATGCCGCAGGCGGCGCGGTTGCGGGCTGCGAGTGCGGCGGAGAGATCGTCGGCGGTCCAGCGGCCCTCGCCGACCCAGACCAGCGAACCCACCATCGAGCGCACCTGGCTGTGCAGGAACGAGCGCGCCGAGGTGATGACCGTGATCTCGCGGCCGTCGCGGATCACGTCGAGCTGGTCGAGCGTCTTCTCCGGCGATTTGGCCTGGCACTCGGTGTCGCGGAACGTGGTGAAATCGTGCTTGCCGAGCAGGCGCTGTGCCGCCGCATGCATCGCGTCGGCATCGAGCTTGCGCGGCACGCGCCAGGCGTGGCCGACGTCGAGCGCGAGATTGGCGCGGGTGTTGATGATGCGGTAGCGATAGTGGCGCTTGACGGCCGAAAAACGCGCCTCGAACGTATCAGGCACGATCTCGGCCTCGAGCACCGCAATCGGATGCGGGCGCAGATGCGCATTGAGGCCGTCGCGAAAACGGCCCGGCGGAAACTGCTTGTCGACGTCGACATGCGCGACCTGGCCACGGGCATGCACGCCGGCATCGGTGCGGCCGGCACCATGCACCCGCAAATCCGCGCCGGTCATCGCCTTCACGGCCGCCTGCAGCGCGCCCTGCACCGAGGGCAGCGTCTCCTGCACCTGCCAGCCGAAGAACGGCGCGCCGTCATATTCGATGGTGAGCTTGTAGCGGGGCATCAAGAAAACCGCATCGGCGGCTTGACCGGCACGCCGCGCAGGAACTCCGCGGCCTGCATGCGCGCCTTGCCCTCGCGCTGCAGCTCGATGATGCGGATGGCGCCGTCGCCGCAGGCGACGGTGAGGAGATCGTCGAGCACCTCGCCAGGGACGCCGGAGCCCTTTGCCAATTCGCAGCGCAGGATTTTAACGCGCGCATTCTCGAGCTCGGCCCAGGCGCCGGGGAACGGCGAGAGGCCATGGATGTGACGCAGCACCGCGCGCGCCGGCTTGGTCCAATCGATCCGCGCCTCGACCTTCTCGATCTTGGCGGCATAGGTGACGCCGTCGTCGCTCTGCTTCCTCAGCTGGAGCCCGCCGCGTTCGAGCGCTGCCATCGCGCGCACCATCAGATCGGCGCCCAGCCGGGACAGGCGGTCGTGCAGGTCGCGCGCGGTCATGTCGTCGGTGATCGCGATCCGTTCGGCCATGGCGACGTCGCCGGTGTCGAGGCCGACATCCATCTTCATCACCATCACGCCGCTCTCGGCATCACCCGCCATGATCGCACGGTTGATGGGCGCGGCGCCGCGCCAGCGCGGCAGCAGCGAAGCATGCAGATTGTAGCAACCGAGCTTGGGCGCATCGAGGATCGCCTGCGGCAGGATCATGCCGTAGGCGACGACGACGGCCGCGTCGGCATCGAAGGCGCGGAACTCTTCCAGCGCCTCCGGCGTCTTCAGCGTTTTCGGCGTCAGCACGGGAACGCCGAGCTTTCGTGCAGCTTCCTCGACCGGCGTCGGCTGCAATTGCAGGCCGCGCCGCCCGCCCGGCTTCGGCGCGCGGGTGTAGACCGCCGCGATCTCATGGCCATGCGCGACGAGTTCGAGCAGCGTCGGCACGGAGAAATCGGGCGTGCCCATGAAGATGAGGCGGAGCGGCATGTGGCTGCGTTCGGTGAGAGCTCTGGTTCTCCGTCATGCCCGGACTTGTCCCGGGCATCCACGGTCTCGACGACAAAGCAAGCAAGGCGTGGATGGCCGGGTCAAGCCCGGCCATGACGACGTGAGAGAGGCCTATTCCGCCGCGCGTTTGGCGGCTTTCTCGAACTTCTTCATGACGCGGTCGCGCTTCAGCTTCGACAGATAGTCGACGAACAGCACGCCGTTGAGATGGTCGATCTCGTGCTGGATGCAGGTGGCGTAGAGGCCTTCGGCGTCCTCCTCATGCACCTTGCCGTCGAGATCGGTGAAGCGCACGCGCACCTTCGCGGGGCGTTCGACCTCCTCGTAATATTCGGGGATCGACAGGCAGCCCTCCTCGTAAGTGGAGAGTTCCGCGGAGGAAGCGAGGATCTCGGGATTGATGAAGACGCGCGGCTCGTGCTTGGTCTCGCCGCTCTCGTCGCGCTTGGCGAGGTCCATGGTGATCAGACGCAAGGGCTGCGCGACCTGGATCGCGGCGAGGCCAATGCCGGGCGCGTCGTACATGGTCTCGAACATGTCGTCGGCAAGCTTGCGGATCTCGGCCGTGACCTTCTCGATCGGCTTGGAGACCAGACGCAGCTGCTTGTCGGGCAGGATGATGATTTCTCGTAGGGCCATGGCGGCGATTTAAGCTGCGCGCTGGGTGCGGTCAATGCGGCCAGGAACCCCGTTAACCCTCCGCTGACCAAAAGCTTCAGGTTTCGTTAACCATAAAAGGTAGGGAGTTGTTAACCGCCGACGTTCCCTCTTCGTTCGCGCCTGACCGCGAATCGGCTAGAAGGGCTGGCATGAACGAGATCATTGTCATGCTCGGCGACTGGCCGGTGCGCACCGTCGATGCGCTGATCGGCTTCGGCGCCCTGGTCCTCATCCTGCTGGTTGTGATTGCGGTGGTGATCGCGCGCTCGGGGCGGCGCGGCGCGGAACTCGCGATGGCGCACGCGATCCGGGCCGACGAGCTCGAGGAGCGCCTCAGCGAGGTGCTGCGCGCCCAGAGCGAAGCCTCGGGCCGGGTCGACGCCATGACCCAGGCGCTGGCCGGCCGGCAGGCCGAGATGGCGCGCGCGGTCAACGAGCGGCTGGATTCGGTCACCCACCGCGTCGGCCAATCCATGGAACATTCGACCCGCAACACCATGGAGAGCCTGCGCGCGCTGCATGAGCGGCTCGGCATCATCGACAGCGCGCATAAGAACCTCACCGACCTCACCACCCAGGTGACCACCCTGCGCGACGTGCTCGCCAACAAGCAGTCGCGCGGCGCCTTCGGCCAGGCGCGGATGGAGGCGATCGTCCAGGACGGTCTTCCCAAAGGCTCCTACGAGTTCCAGTTCACGCTCTCGACCGGCAAGCGCCCCGACTGCGTCGTGTTCCTGCCCGATCAGCGCCCGCTCTGCATCGATGCGAAGTTCCCGCTGGAGGCGATGACGGCGCTGCACGACGCCCGCACCGACGAAGAGCGGCGCGTTGCTACGCAGCGGCTGCGCGCCGACGTGATGAAGCATGTCAGCGATATCGCCGAAAAATATCTCGTCACCGGCGAGACCCAGGAGATGGCGCTGATGTTCGTGCCGTCGGAATCGGTCTATGCAGAGATCCATGACGGCTTCGACGACGTGATCCAGAAGGCCTATCGCGCCCGAATCGTGCTGGTGTCGCCCTCGCTCTTGATGCTCGCGATCCAGGTGATGCAGCAGATCATGAAGGATGCGCGCATGCGCGACGCCGCCGACCAGATCCGCACCGAGGTGATCAAGCTTGGCGACGACCTGGGCCGCCTGCGCGACCGCGTGCTGAAGCTGCAAAAACATTTTGCCGATGTGAACGAGGACGTCCGCCAGGTGCTGATCTCCGCCGACAAGATCGAAAAGCGCGCGGGGAGAATCGAGGAGCTCGATTTCAGCAAGAGCGATGCGGCGGCGGAGGGCCCGCGGCTGGTCGCGACGGCTGCGCCGGAACTGTTTCCGCGGAAGCTGCAGGCGGGGGAGTGAGATTAGGGCACACTGTCATGCCCCGCGAAGGCGGGGCATCCAGTACGCCGCGGCGGCTGTGATTGAACCGAGACGCTGGTGATTACTGGATCGTCCGCCTTCGCGGACGATGACACCGAGAGGGCGACGACAGCTCCTTTGTGGCGACAGGAACGACACCCGTCCCCAGAATCTGCTAACACCACCCCATGACCGCACCCGACGCGACTTCCCCTGCCGCGACTTCCGCACCCGCCATCTCCTGGCGCGACAGCCTTGCCGTTTACCTGCAGCCGCGGGTGCTGATCGTGCTGTTCCTCGGCTTCTCCTCGGGGCTGCCGCTGGCATTGTCAGGCTCGACGCTGCTGGTGTGGATGCGGGAGGCCGGGGTCGATCTCAAGACCATCGGGCTGTTCGCGCTGGTCGGCACGCCCTATACGCTGAAATTCCTGTGGGCGCCGCTGGTGGACGCGATGCATGTGCCATTGTTCACCCGCGTCTTCGGGCGGCGGCGCGGCTGGCTTGTATTCTCGCAGTTGCTGCTGATCGTCGCGATCCTGCTGCTGGCGATCACCGATCCGGCACGGTCGCCGTTCTACGTCGCGCTCGGCGCGCTGCTGGTGGCGACGACATCGTCGACGCAGGACATCGTGGTCGATGCCTTCCGCGTCGAGAGCCTGCCCGAGAGCGAGCAGGCCGCCGGCATGGCATCATACGTCGCTGCCTACCGCATCGGCATGCTGGTGTCGACCGCGGGCGCGCTGTTCATCGTCTCCGGCTTCGAGGGCACCGGCATCACCCGCACCTCGGCGTGGATGTGGGGCTATGTGGTGATGGCGGCGATGGTGCTGATCGGGACGATCACGGCGCTGATCGCGACCGAGCCCGAGCAATCGGTGCGCGCCGAAGCCGCGACCAAGGCCGAGACGGCGTTCGCGCGCGTGCTGCACGCGGCGATCGGCGCCTTCTCGGAATTCCTCTCGCGCAAGGATGCGCTCGCTGCGCTCGCCTTCGTGGTGCTGTTCAAGTTCACTGACGCCTTCTCGGGCACGATGACGGCGCCGTTCGTGATCGACCTCGGCTTCTCGCGCAACGACTATGCGGCGATCGTAAAGGGCGTCGGGCTCGCTGCGACGCTGATCGGCGGCTTTGCCGGCGGCTTCGTCGCGCGCCGCTACTCCCTGGCGACCTCGCTCTGGATCGGCGGCGTGGTGCAGGCGCTCGCCAATTTGTCCTTCTCCTGGCTCGCCGTGGTCGGCACCAATCAATGGGCGCTGGCGCTCGCCATCTGCGCCGAGAACTTCACCAGCGCGATCGGCACCGTGATCTTCGTCGCCTATCTTTCGGCGCTGTGCCAGAACCCGCTGCACACGGCGACGCAGTACGCGCTGCTCACCGCGCTCGCGGCGGTGGGACGGACCTATCTGTCATCCGGCGCCGGCTTCGTGGCCGACACCACGGGCTGGGCGCTGTTCTTCGTGATCTGCGTGCTGGTGGCGATCCCGAGCTTGATCCTGCTGGCGTACCTGCAGAAGCGCGGGCATTTCGAGGCGCTGGGGCCGGTGCGGGTTTGACGCTCTCCCCGCCGTCATTGCGAGCGAAGCGAAGCAATCCAGACTGCCGCGGTCGGAAGCAGTCTGGATTGCTTCGTCGCAAGGGCTCCTCACAATGACGGCGGAGAGAGCGGTATGCGTCGCCCGCCCCTACTGCTTCTTGATCAGGCTCCACTTCGTGATCACGGCCTCGCTCATCTGGCCGGCATCGCTGGCGCAGGCGATCTCGTCGACCTTGACCGAGATCTCCTTGCCGACGAACGACTTCAACTGCGCGGCCTGCGCGTCGCTGGAGGTGACGAGCTGGAAGGTTTCGGGTCCGGTCTCGAGATTGCAGAGCCCGTTCGGCGGCGGCAGGCGGCGCGGCTCGGAGGTGATCTGGTAGGTCGCAACGCGCTTGCCGTTCTTGGCGTCGCGCACCTTCATCGCGTTGAGCTCGCCGGAGAGCACGTCGCCGGTGTTGATCGGCTTGCCGGGCTTGGACGGCGGCGGCGCCTCGTCGCCCTGCTGCGCGGAGATGGCCGGGCTCACCAGCATCGTCATCATCGCGACCAAAGCCAAGCGTGTGGCGAAAAGTTTCGTCATGTCGTCCGTTCCGTAAAGTCTGGATGGAGATTCTTGTTTTGACGCGTTTTCTTCACGCGAACCGGTATCCACTTCGCTCGAAAACGCCTTAGAACAGGGTACGCTGCCGCATCGCAGCCGATAGCGTACCTTCATCGAGATAATCAAGCTCGCCACCGACAGGCACGCCATGGGCAAGCCGCGTCACCTTCACATTGGCGTCCTGAAGCAGGTCGGTGATGTAATGCGCCGTGGTCTGGCCGTCCACCGTCGCATTCAGCGCCAGGATGATCTCGTGCACCTGCGGGTCATGCGCGCGCGCCACCAGCGCGTCGATGCTGAGATCCTGCGGGCCGACGCCGTCGAGCGGCGACAATGTCGCGCCGAGTACATGATATCGTCCCTGGGTCGCATTGGCCCGCTCCAGGGCCCAGAGGTCGGCGACGTCGGCGACGACGACGATGATGGAGGGATCGCGCTTCGGATCGGTGCAGACGGTGCAGGGGTTTTGCGTGTCGATGTTGCCGCAGGTCTTGCACACCTCGACCTTGTCCAGCGCGACCTGAAGGGCCGAGGACAACGGCATCATCAGCGCTTCGCGCTTCTTGATCAGGTGCAGCGCCGCGCGCCGCGCCGAGCGCGGACCAAGGCCCGGCAGCCGTGCGAGCAGCTGGACCAGCCGCTCGATCTCAGGACCTGCAACGGCGCCCATCTTACTGGCCGAACAGCCCCGGCGGCAGGCCGAGCCCGCCGGTGAGGGCCTGCATCTTCTCCTGCATGGCGGCCTCCGCCTTGCGGCGCGCATCACCAAAGGCGGTGACGAGCAGGTCTTCCAGCACCTCGCGTTCCTCCGCCTTCATCAGCGAGGGATCGATCTTGATGCCCTTCACGTCCATCTTGGCGGTCATGCGCACGGCGACGAGGCCACCGCCGGAGATGCCCTCGACCTCGACGTTGGCGAGCTGGTCCTGCATCTCCTGCATCTTGGATTGCAGCTGCGCCGCCTGCTTCATCATGCCGAGAAAATCAGCCATCGGTGCCTGTCCTTGAAAGATTGGCTCAGAGATCGTCGCCGTCGGAACCGTCGAGCGGATCGTCACTGCCATAGTCCGCGTTAATATTGGATTCCGGCGTCTCGGGGGCAAGCCTCCGGACCTCGACGACCTTGGCGCCGGGGAAACGCGACAGCACCTCCTGCACACGCGGATCGGCTTCCGCGGTACGGGCATGCTCCTGCTTCGCGGCCTGGTTCACCGAGCGCAGCGTCGGCTGGCCCTGCTCGTTGGAAACGATCACGGTCCAGCGCCGGCCGGTCCACAGCTCGAATTTTTTCGCGAGCTCCGAGATCATGGTCTTGGAGGCGTTGGGCTCGAGCGCGACTTCCAGCCGCCCCTCCTCGAAACGGACGAGGCGCATGTCGCCCTCGAGCGCGCCCTTGGTGAGGAGGTCGCGCTTCTGGCCCGCCAGCGCGACGAGCTGGGTGAAGCTGGTGATGCGCAGCTGCGGCGCTGCACCTTGCGGATCCGGCGCCGGCGCCGCCATCTGCGGCCGGGCAGCGCCTCCGCCGAACGAGGACGGCGAGGATGTCGGCATGCGCACGGGGGCCGCGGAGGCAACCGGCGCGGAAGGCGCGCTGCGCGCCGCACCGCCGCCGCTCACGACCTGAGAGCCGCCGCCGTTCTGCTCCAGCATCCTGATCGCTTCGTCTGGCGTCGGCAGGTCGGCCACATAGGCGATGCGCACCAGAACCATTTCCGCCGCCGCAGCGGGGCGCGTTGCGGCCTGGACCTCGGCGATGCCCTTGAGCAGCATCTGCCACATCCGCGACAGCACACGCATGGAAACCTTGGATGCAAAGTCCCGCGCGCGAACCCGCTCGGTCTCGCCATAGGCGACATTGTCGGCCGTCGCCGGCACGATCTTCACACGGGTGACGAAATTGACGAATTCGGCGAGGTCGGAGAGCACGACGATCGGGTCGGCGCCGACATCGTACTGGTCACGGAACTCCCTGAACGCGGCCGCGATGTCGCCGCGCACCAGCGAATCGAACAGGTCGATGACACGGGTGCGGTCGGCGAGGCCCAGCATCTGCCTGACCGCATCGGCCTTCACGGCGCCAGCCGCATGGGCGATCGCCTGATCCAGCAGCGATAGCGAATCGCGCACCGAGCCTTCGGCGGCGCGCGCGATGATGCCGAGCGCCTCGGGCTCGATCTCGACGCTCTCCCTGGCCGCAATGTTGGCAAGGTGCTTCATCAGCACGTCGGCCTCGACGCGGCGCAGGTCGAAGCGCTGGCAGCGCGACAGCACCGTGACCGGAACCTTGCGGATCTCGGTGGTCGCGAACACGAACTTGGCGTGCTCCGGCGGCTCCTCCAGCGTCTTCAGGAAGGCGTTGAACGCCGCCGTCGACAGCATGTGGACTTCGTCGATGATGTAGACCTTGTAGCGGGCGCTGGCGGGGGCATAACGCACGCTGTCATTGATCTGGCGGACGTCGTCGACGCCGGTATGCGACGCCGCGTCCATCTCCAGCACGTCCATGTGCCGGCTTTCCATGATCGCCTGGCAGTGCACCCCTAACGTCGGCATGTGGATGGTCGGGCCCTTCACCGAACCATCCGGCATCTCATAGTTGAGCGCACGGGCCAGAATACGCGCAGTGGTGGTCTTGCCGACGCCGCGGACGCCGGTGAGAATCCAGGCCTGCGGAATGCGCCCGGTCTCGAACGCGTTGGAGACGGTGCGGACCACGGCCTCCTGGCCGATCAGATCATCGAAAGAGGAAGGACGGTATTTGCGCGCCAGCACCCGGTACGGCGTGCCCGGCTCGGCGCCGAGTGCAAAGCCAGCCTGGCTGGCGCTGTCGGGATTGGGAGGGGCGCCAGCGTCGGTCATCGGTCGATCCGCAATGAAATCTCTCTCGGCCGGCTTTTGCGGAAAGGAGCGCGCCAGCGGGAGGCCCGCCGGCGCAATTCGCTCGAAAAACAGGTAGGAGACTGACGAGCGACCCGATCCAGACCTCGTTAGGGCTGCTTCCTTCCGGACCTGACCCGGTTGGCGAGTGGCTCGTCCACCGCCAATCTCCCGGTCCCTATTTGGGGCCAAAGGGAGCGGAAAGCAAGCGGGTATCGGCTTGAACCGGTTGAGTTTGCCCAGCATCCGGGCAATCCCCGATCTGCCCAGCCGATAGGCTGTGCTTTCGCTGCTGGGACCACCTTGCTAAGAACGCTTGGCGGAACTCCATCCAACCAGAAAAGCGATTGATCCCAATGGTTACACGTCGTGATGTTGCATCGATTGTCGGACTTGGTGCCATTGGTGCAGCGGCCGCGGGGGCGCTGGCCTCCCCGGCCGTGGCCCAGGCGGCCGATCCGAACGAATCGACCTTCGCCCGCATCCGCCGGACCAAGAAGATGCGGATCGGCGCGGTCGGCGGCGGTGCGCCCTACTACATGAAGGATCTCGCATCCGGCCAGTGGAAGGGTTTTTACATCGACATCGCCAAGGGGCTCGCCGACGACATGGAGGCCGAGCTCGAGATCACCGAAACCACCTGGGGCAATTCGGTGCTCGATCTGCAGGCCAACAAGATCGACATCTTCTTCGGCCTCAACCCGACCCCGAAGCGCGCGCTGGTGGTGGACTTCTCGGTGCCGGTTTTCAACAACGCCTTCGCCATCCTCTGCAAGAAGGATTTCAAGCCGAAGAGCTGGGCCGAGCTGAACTCGCCCGACATCAAGATCGCGGTCGACCAGGGCTCCTCGCACGACCAGGTCGTCAGCCGCCTGACGCCGAAGGCGCAGATCACGCGGCTGAAGACCGCGGACGATGCCACCGCCGCACTCCAGACCGGCCGCGTCGACGCGCAGTGCCTGATCACCATGCTGTCGCTGACCGTGCTGAAGAAGAACCCCTCGCTCGGCCAGCTCGTGCTGCCGACGCCGATCTTCGCCACCACGTCCAATGCCGGCTTCCGCCGCGAGACCGACAAGACCTGGCGCGATTACGTCAACACCTGGATCGATTTCAACAAGGGCCTCGGCTTCATCCGCAACGCGATCATCACCAACATGGAGCTGGTGGGCGTGACCGAGGCGGACATTCCGCCGGGCGTGTCGCTGTAGCGTATGATTGGGCGCCGCTGCATCGGCAATCTCGCTGCGCCCCCTCTCCCGCTTGCGGGAGAGGGTTGGGGAGAGGGTGGCTCAGCTGGCAAGACTCCCCCAGAGGAAAGAACCCTCACCCGTGCCGCATCTTCGATGCGGCACGACCTCTCCCGCAAGCGGGAGAGGTGAAGCAAGAAAGCACGCATGTATCAGTGGGACTTCGGCATCCTCTGGAGCTATCGCTGGCTCTTTCTCAACGGGCTCGGCGTCACCATCGGCTTTACCGTGGTCATCGTCGTTTGCGGGCTGCTATTCGGCCTGCTCGGCGCATTCGGCAGCCTGTCGCGCCTTCGGGTGCTGCGCCTTGCCGCGCTCGCCTTCATCGAGGCGTTCCGCTGCACGCCGATCCTGGTACAGCTGATATGGTTCTATTACGCGCTGCCGATCCTCGCCGGCGTCGAGATGACGCCGATCACGGCCTCGGCGCTGGCGCTGTCGCTGTATGGCGGCTCGTTCTATTCCGAGATCATTCGCGGCGGCATCGTCTCGATCGACCGCGGCCAGTCGGAGGCAGGCGCCGCGCTCGGCATGACGCCGAGCCAGACCATGCGGCGCATCGTGCTGCCGCAGGCGATCAAGCGCATGATCCCCGCGCTGATGAACCAGTCGATCATCCAGTTCAAGAACACTTCGCTGGTGTCGGTGCTGGCGGTGCCCGACCTCGTCTATCAGAGCCAGGTTGCGGCGCATGACAGCTACCGGCCGCTGGAAACCTACACTGCGGTTGCGGTCGCCTATGCGGCGATCCTGATTCCGCTGACCATCATCGTCCGGCGCGGCGAGAAGCGACTGGCGGTGAGCGAATGAGCGAGACGCCGAAAATCGAGATCCGGTCCTTGCGCAAGAGCTTCGGCAGCAACGAGGTTCTCAAGAACATCAATCTCGATGTCGCCAAGGGCGGTGTCGTCGCGCTGATCGGGCCGTCGGGCTCCGGCAAGTCGACACTGCTCCGCTGCATCAATCTCCTGGTCGTGCCCGACGGCGGCAGCGTCCGCGTCGGCGACACCCGATTTTCATTCGGTGATGGCACAAAACTCCCCGATGTGAAGACGCTCGCAAAGTTCCGCGCGACCACCGGCATGGTGTTCCAGCACTTCAACCTGTTCCCGCACATGACGACGCTGCAGAACGTGATGGAGGGACCGGTCACTGTGCGACGCATGGCCAGGGCGGACGCGGCGACGCTCGCGCGTGCACAGCTTGCAAAGGTGGGCCTGGCCGAGAAGGCCGACCAATATCCGGCGACACTCTCCGGCGGCCAGAAGCAGCGCGTTGCGATCGCGCGCGCGCTCGCGATGGAGCCTGACGTGATGCTGTTCGACGAGGCCACCTCGGCGCTCGACCCTGAATTGGTCGGCGAGGTCTTGAGCGTAATGCAGCGACTGGCGTCCGAGGGCATGACGATGGTCATCGTGACCCACGAGATCGCGTTTGCCCGCGAGGTCGCTGACCGCCTGATCTTCATGCGCGACGGAATCGTGATCGAGGAAGGCCCGGCGCGGCAGGTGATCGACAATCCGCAGGAGGCCGCGACACGCGCCTTCCTCGGCCATTTCCACCGCACCGGCGCCTTGCCGCCGGCAAATGCAGCATCGTGATGTCCGATATTGAACGCGTCTATCTCGTCACCGGCGCTGCCAGCGGCATCGGCCGCGCCACCGCAAAGCTGCTCGCAGCGCCCGGCATCGGGCTCGTGTTGCACACGCGATCGAACGAGGACGGACTCAAGGCTACCGCGGCGGAGGCGCAAGCCTGTGGTGCGGCCGTTGCAACATGCCTCGGTGATCTCGCCAATGAAGTCGCCCTGACGCTGGCATGCGCGACTGCGCATCTCGATTTCGGCCGGCTCGACGGATTGATCCTGATTGGAGGCCACGCCCGCCGCGGCAGCGCGATCGGCACGCCGGCCGATCAATTCATGCAGGCGATGGACGAATCCGCTCTCGCCTTCACGCGTTTCGTGAAGCTTGCGATTCCGCAACTCCGTGCTGGGCGCGATGCGCGGATCGTCGCCGTGTCTTCCTTCGTTGCGCACGCGATCCGCCCCGAATTCGCGCCCTTTGCCGCGACCGCCGCGAGCCGCTCCGCGCTGGAAGCGCTGGTGCGGCTGACCGCGGTCGAGCTCGCTAGCGACGGCATCACCGTCAATGCGGTGGCGCCGGGCCTCATCATCAAGGACAAGCCGAGCGAGAGCAGGCTGTCGCCCGAGCAGATCGCGGCGACCGAGGCGCTGATCCCGATGCGCCGGCGCGGGCGGCCGGAGGAGGTCGCCGAGATCATCGCCTTCCTGGCATCCCCGAAAGCATCCTACGTCACCGGCCAGGTCTGGCACGTCAATGGAGGCCTGACATGACCGAAGCGAGCATCGAACATCTCAGGCTGTTCCTGATCGAGAGCCCGATCAAGATGGCGCGCCTGCAGGGCGTCGGCAACGTCAAGGGCACGGTGAAGCGCGTCTTGATCGAGCTGACGTCGAGCGACGGCGTGGTTGGCTGGGGCGAGGCGGCGCCGTGGGAGGTGTTCACGGGAACGCCGGAAGCTGCGTTCTCCGCGCTCGATATCTATCTACGCCCCATCGTGCTCGGCAAGCCGGTGCGCCGGATCCGCGCGCTGATGGCGGAGCTCGACCGCGCACTGGTCGGACATGCCGAAGCAAAAGTCGGCATCGAGATGGCGCTGCTCGACATCGTCGGCAAGTCGTCGGGACTCTCCGTTGCCGATCTCCTCGGCGGCCGCGTGCGTGACACCATTCCCCTCTCCTTCTCGATCGCTGATCCGGATTTCGTCGCCGACCTCGAGCGCATGCGAAAGATGGTTCCGGACGGCAATGTCATCTACAAGGTCAAGACCGGCGTGAAGCCGCATCGCGAGGATCTCGCGCATCTCGAAGCGATCCGGAAGGAGTTCGGCGACAAGGTCGATCTGCGCGTCGACTACAATCAGGCGTTGGCGCCGTTCGGCGCCATCAAGACCCTGCGCGATGTCGAGGAGTTCGCGCCGACCTTCATCGAGCAGCCGGTGCCGCGCAAATTTCTCGACGTGATGGCGCAGCTCACCGCGGCACTGGAGACGCCCGTGCTCGCCGACGAGAGCTGCTTCGACCGCCGCGACATGATGGAGGTGGTGCGCCGCGAGGCGGCCGACGCGGTCTCGATCAAGCTGATGAAGGCCGGCGGCCTGTTCGAGGCCCAGGCGATCATGGCGATCGCCGACATCGCGGGCCTGCCCGGCTATGGCGGCACGCTGTGGGAGGGCGGCATTGGGCTCGCCGCCGGCACGCAGCTGATTGCGGCAACGCCGGGCATCTCGCTCGGCTGCGAATTCTACATGCCGCATCACGTGCTGACCGACGACGTGCTGGAGGAACGCGTCGCGAATCGCAATGGCCATGTCGTGGTGCCGGATGGACCGGGTCTCGGCATCCGCGTCAGCGAAGCCTCGATTCGCGCCAATGCGCGGGTGCTGGTGGAGGTGTAGGTCCCGCTCGCGCTACAATCCCCGCCGTCGTCCCGGGCAAGCGCCAGCGCAGACCCGGGACCCATAGCCACAGAATCGAATTTGGCGAAGGCTCGGAGCTGACAGCGCGCATAACAACCACTCCCTGTGGTTATGGGCCCCGGATCTGCGCGCGCCCGAGGCGCGCTTGTCCGGGGCGACGACCGAGTATGCGGCTAGAGCGGAGCCCGGATCCTTCCCCTATCGGAATCGCTATCGTATGGTCGGACCCGATAAGCCCGATCCCATCGGGCCATCCGGAAACGCATATGCCCGAACCCGCCTGGTCGCTGCACTCCCGCCTGAAAGAGGACACCATCGACATCGGCGATCTGCCGCTGTCGAAGGTCCTGGTCATCAAGGACGCGCATTATCCATGGCTGCTGCTGGTGCCGCGGCGCGCCGACGCGGTCGAGATCATCGATCTCGACGAGGTGCAGCAGGCGCAGCTGATGACGGAGATCTCCCGCGTCTCGCGCGGGCTGAAGGAGATCACCAAATGCGACAAGCTCAACATCGCCGCGCTCGGCAATCTCGTGCCACAGCTGCACGTCCACATCATCGCGCGGCGGACCAGTGACGCGGCCTGGCCGCGACCGGTATGGGGCGTGATGCCGCCGCTGGCCCACGACGCCGCCGAGGTTCAGAATTTCATCAGCGCGCTTCGCCGCAAGATCTGGTTGGGTTGAAAGAACAAGAAATGTCAGCATTCGACGCGTTTCCGCTGGGGCAGCCGGCCTTCGTCACCAACATTCTCGACCGCGCCGCGCATCTGCGCCGCGATGACGAGAAGCTGTTCGCGCTGGAACAGAAGCCATCCTCGCGCGCCTATGTGGTCTATCGCGACTCGCTGCTGGTGAAGCGCGAGGGCGACAAGGTGCGCGCACTGCTCTCGATCGACGAGGCGCTGAAATGCGGCGCCAATCCCGGCACGATCTTTTTGGGCCTGCGCGACGCCGCGGCCGTGTTCGGCATGGGCCTGTCGCAGGCCGCCGCCGAGAAGCTGATCGGCCGCGAGGACTACACCGTGACCGAGCTGCGCGGCATGGCGATGCAAGGCGCGCTTCCGCCGCAGGAGCTGTCGGCGATCGCGATGGCGAAATCGATGGTGAGCTGGCATCAGCGCCACGGCTATTGTGCCAATTGCGGCACGCGTACCGCGATGAAGGAAGGCGGCTGGAAACGCGACTGCCCGGCCTGCAAGGCCGAGCATTTTCCGCGCACCGACCCGGTCGTGATCATGCTGGTCGCCTCCGGCGACAAATGCCTGCTCGGCCGCCAGAAGCATTTTCCGCCCGGCATGTATTCCTGCCTCGCCGGCTTCGTCGAGGCCGCCGAGACGATCGAGGACGCGGTACGTCGCGAGATCCTGGAAGAGTCCGGCATTCGCTGCACCGACGTGCAGTATTACATGACGCAGCCCTGGCCGTATCCATCGTCGCTGATGATCGGCTGCAGCGCGCGGGCGCTGAACGAGGACGTCGTGGTCGACCGCATGGAGCTGGAGGACGCGCGCTGGTTCACGCGCGAGGAGGCGGCGAAGATGCTGACGCGGACGCATCCGGACGGGCTCGCCGGTCCGCATCCCTTCGCCATCGCCCATCATTTGCTCGGCCGCTGGGTACACGACAAGAGCTGACCGGCGATGGCGCTATCCGGGAGCGCGCCGCGCGTCGTCTGCATCGGCATTCCCGTGCGCGATCTCACCTTTCGCGTCGAGGCCGTGCCGGCGCGCGGCAGCAAGGCGAACGCCACGCATCTCGCGGAGATCTGCGGCGGCAATGCCCTCAACGCCGCCATCGCAATGGCACGACTTGGCAGCCGCGTCGCCTTTGCAGGTCCCATGGGCGATGCGCGGGAGACGTCGAGCGACTTCATTCTCGCGCAGATGGCGCAGGAGGGCATCGACACCACGCACATCGTGCGCATGCCGGGCCTGGCGACGCCGGTCTCCGCGATCATGATCGAGCCCTCGGGCGAGCGCACGCTCACGATCTATCGCGATCCCGGCCTGTGGCGCGTGAAGCTTCCCGACGCTGACGAGTTGCTGGGCGATTGCCGGGCGGTGCTGATCGAGAGTCGCTGCGGCACCTTCAGCATCGATCTCTGCACCGAGGCACAGCGGCGCGGCATTCCCATCATCGTTGGCGTCGACCGCGCGATGTCGTTGCAGGACGAGCTGCTCGCCGCCGCATCGCACCTGCTGTTCGCCAGCGAGCAGGTGCAGGAGACGGCCGGCATCACCGGCGACGGCGAGGCGTTGAAGCGCCTCTCCGCCCTGACGCCGGCCTTCCTCGCCGCCACCCGCGGCCCGCATGGCACGATCTGGCTGGACGAGGCGGGCGCCCTTGAGGAGACTCCGGCCTTCCCGGTCCAGGCCGTCGATACGCTGGGCGCCGGCGACGTCTTCCATGGCGCATTCGCGCTTTGCCTCGCCGAGGGTAAGGGAGTGCGGGAAGCGCTGCGATTCGCCGCGGCCGCCGCAGCGCTGAAATGCACCCGCCATGGCGGCGGCCTCGCCGCCCCACAACGCCTTGAAGTTGAAGAGTTTTTACGTGAGCACCCCTAGAGCAATTCCACTGCCACGCGCAGATTATAGGCTTGCCGTGGAAGGATTTTCTCTATATCACGGGAATCTGCCCCTGAATTGGAACAAAGTTCTTCAAATGACTGATGTCGCCGTCCAGATCCCCGAGACCAGCCGCCGCCTCGATGCCATCGACCGCAAGATTCTGATGGTCCTCCAGGAAGATGCGTCCCTCTCCGTCGCCGAGATCGGCGACCGCGTTGGCCTGTCCTCGACCCCCTGCTGGAAGCGAATCCAGCGGCTGGAGGCCGACGGGGTCATCCTGAAGCGGGTCGCCCTCGTCGATCAGAACAAGATCGGGCTCGGCATCTCCGTGTTCGTGTCGGTCGAAAGCTCCGACCATTCCGACGCCTGGCTGAAGCGGTTCGCCGAAGCCGTCAGCGCCATGCCCGAGGTGATGGAGTTCTACCGCATGGCCGGCGACGTCGATTACATGCTGCGCGTCGTGGTCGCGGACATGCAGGCCTATGACGTGTTCTACAAGAAGCTGATCAGCGCCGTGCCGCTGAAGAACGTCACCTCGCGCTTCGCGATGGAGAAGATCAAGTCGGTCACCGCGCTGCCGATCCCGGCAGTGGTGGCGGCGTAGGTCGCACCATACAGACGCTGTCATCGCCCGGCGAAGACCGGGCGATCCAGTATCCCAAAGACGGTCGTTGTTGAAGCGAGAGGCCGCGGCGTACTCGATGCCCCGATCAAGCCGGGGCATGACAGCGGAGAGAGAAGCGTGGATCGCTTCCCTCAAGCCCACCTCAGATCTTCTGATTGTACTCGCCGACTTCCGGATGCGTGCGCAGCACGCTGTTCACCATCTCGAACATGTCGTGCATGCGCTGCTCCGAGACCGGGCTCTCGACCACGACAACGAGCTCGGGCTTGTTGGAGGAGGCGCGCACCAGGCCCCAGCTGCCGTCCTCGACGGTGACACGCACGCCATTGACGGTGACGAGATCGCGGATCGCCTGGCCGCCGATCTTCGCACCCTCGGCCTGCAAGCCCTCGAAGTGCTTCACCACCTTGTCGATGACGCCGTATTTGACCTCGTCGGCGCAGTGCGGCGACATGGTCGGCGACGACCAGGTCTTCGGCAGCGCGTTCTTCAGGTCGGCCATCGACTTGCCGGGCGCGCGGTCGAGCATGTCGCAGATCGCGATCGCCGACACGAGGCCGTCGTCATAGCCGCGGCCGAACGGCTTGTTGAAGAAAAAGTGACCGGACTTCTCGAAGCCCGCGAGCGCGCCCATCTCGTTGGTGCGGCGCTTCATGTAGGAGTGGCCGGTCTTCCAATAGGCGGTCCTGGCGCCCTGCTTCTGCAGCACGGGATCGGTGACGAACAGGCCGGTCGACTTCACGTCGACGACGAACTGGGCCTCCTTATGGATCGCCGACATGTCGCGCGCCAGCATCACGCCGACCTTGTCGGCAAAGATCTCCTCGCCGGTATTGTCGACGACACCGCAGCGGTCGCCGTCACCGTCGAAGCCGAGGCCGACATCGGCCTGGTGATGCAGCACCGCATCGCGGATCGCGTGCAGCATCTCCATGTCTTCCGGATTCGGATTGTATTTCGGGAAGGTGTGGTCGAGCTCGGTGTCGAGCGGAATCACCTCGCAGCCGATCGCCTCCAGCACCTGCGGCGCGAAGGCGCCGGCGGTGCCGTTGCCGCAGGCGGCGACGACCTTGAGCTTGCGCTTAAGCTTCGGGCGATTGGTGAGGTCGGCGATGTAGCGCGCCGGATAGTTCTCGTGGAATTGATAGGACCCGCCTGCCTTGTTCTTGAACTCGGCGTTGAGCACGATCTCCTTCAGCCGCGTCATCTCGTCGGGACCGAAGGTCAGCGGGCGATTGGCGCCCATCTTCACGCCGGTCCAGCCATTGTCGTTGTGCGAGGCGGTCACCATGGCGACGCAGGGCACGTCGAGATCGAACTGCGCGAAATAGGCCATCGGCGTCACCGCAAGGCCGATGTCGTGCACCTTGCATCCCGCCGCCATCAGGCCGGTGATCAGTGCATATTTGATCGAGGCCGAATAGCCGCGAAAATCATGGCCGGTGACGATCTCCTGCCTGACGCCGAGCTCGGCGATCAGCGCGCCCAAGCCCATGCCGAGCGCCTGCACACCCATCAGGTTGATTTCCTTCTGGAACAACCAGCGCGCGTCGTATTCGCGAAAGCCCGTCGGCTTCACCATCGGCTCGGATTCGAAGGCGTAGGTGTTGGGCAACAATACGGATTTCGGCTTCGGGAACATTGAGACGGTCTCGTAAGAAGGGGGCAGGATTTGCTGCAGCCTTAGCGAATGCAAGGCCGCAACGAAAGACGGGAATGAAGGCTTATGGCCGATAATTGCGGCAGTTTGGTAACGAAGCAACGTTACCGCGAGGGCAGGCAGAGCAGGAAATCTTTCTAAAATGAGCCGCCCTGATCGCAACAGACTCTGCCTATTGCTCCAGCACCATCTGGCCGTTGGCGTATTCGAAGCGCTTGAGGCGAGACAGAAAGGAGAGGCCGAGCAGGTTCTCCGACAGCGCCTCGTCCGGCAGCACCATGGCATCGACGTCGCGCACGATCAGGCCGCCGACCTCGAGCATCGCAATGCGGGTGCGCGCGGCCTTGATGGTGCCGTTGGCGGTGGAGACGGTGGCGCTGTACTCGCTGCGCGAGGGACGCAGACCAAAGCGGGCCGCCGAAGTCTCATTCAGCGCAACCACGGAGGCGCCGGTATCGATCATGAAGCCGATGCGCTGGCCGTCGATCCGGCCCTCGGTCTGGAAGTGTCCGCGGGCGTCGCGGGAAATGGCGAGGCTGCGGCCTCCAGCTGGCGCGGTCGCCGCAACCGCGACCGTGGTGCGCGGCACCGAGGTTGCTGAGGCGGAGCTCATCTTGTCCGCCATCTGGGCCATGAAGGTGCCGAGGCCGATCATGACGGCCGCGATGATCATAATGTTACGCATCACACCACTTCCGAGCCGGAAAGCTCGATTTCACCACGCCGCACGTCTGCCCGCGAGCGAAGGCACGCCGGGGCTCCTGTCATTTTGACGAAAAGGATGAGCGGAGGGTTAATGCGATTTCACGTCCCGCGCGGCTTCGCCCGCCTTGTCGGCACTGCGCTCGCGGGATCGTCGGGCCAGGGGTGGCGCGGATAGCGGCCGCGCAGATCGGAGCGGACGGCGGCGTAGCTGCCGCGCCAGAAGCCGGGCAGATCGCGCGTCACCTGGACCGGGCGCTGCGCCGGCGACAGCAATTCCAGCACCAGCGGCACCTTGCCGGCGGCGATCGACGGATGGGTGTTGAGGCCGAACAATTCCTGGAGCCGCACCGCGATGGTCGGCCCCTGCTCGGCCTCGTAGTCGATCGCAAGCATGCTTCCGGTCGGCGCTTCGAAATGCGTCGGCGCCTCGCGGTCGAGCCGCGCGCGCATCTCCCATGGCAAGAGCGCCATCAGCGCGTCCGAGAGATCGCCCGCGGAGATATCCTTGAGTGCGACCTTGTCGTAGAGCGCCGGCACCAGCCAATCCTCACGTCGCGCGATCAACCCGCCGTCGGACAGATCGGGCCAGCTATCGCCCTCGGCCTTGCGCAGGAACATCACACGGTCACGCCACTGCCTGGCGGCCTTCGACCAGGGCAGCCGGTCGAGACCGGCGGCGATCAATCCATCGGCGAGAATGCGCGCGGTTTCCTCGGAAGGCGACAGTGCGAGGGTGGCTTCGGACAGCGTCATCGCGTGCAGCACGCGCTTGCGCCGCGCGCGTAGCGCCATTGCGCCGCGGTCGAAGGAGATCTCATCGGCGGTCTCGATATGCTCGGCGAAATGCCGCTCGATCTCGTCCTGGGTGATTTGCGCCGCGAGCAGGATACGTCCGCTCGCCGCCGTCCCCGTCATCTCGCCGATCGCGATGTAGGGCGCGCGGGCGAGCGAGGAGGTCTGCTCGACGGCAGCGCCACGGCCGTTGGCCAGCACGAAGCTGCCGTTGCCGCGGTTGCGCGCGACGCGATCCGGGAATGCATAAGCGAGCATGAGGCCGGTCGAGAGATCCTCCTGCTGCGCCACCTTCTCCGACGCCGCGACCTGCGAGGCCCAGCGGCGCGCCAGATCGCGCGCGCTCGCAGCGCGCGGCGAGCGGTCACGGCGGAACTGGTCGCGGCGGTGCTCGAGATCGACGCTGTCGCCGCCAAGGCCGCGCTCGGTGATGATGGCGGCGATCTCGGCGGCAGCCTCGCCGCTGCCTACACGGTGCGAATCCACGATCATGCGCGCCAGCCGAGGCGGCAGCGCCAGCGAACGCAGGCTCTTGCCTTCCGCGGTAATGCGGCCGTCGCCGTCGAGTGCGTTGAGCTCGGTCAGCAGGCTCTTTGCTTCCTTCCAGGCCGGCTGCGGCGGCGGATCGAGGAACGCCAGGGCCGCAGGATCGCTGACGCCCCATTGCGCGAGATCGAGCACGAGCGAGGACAGGTCCGCGCTGAGGATTTCCGGCTGCGTGTAAGACGCCAGCGAGGCGGTCTGCGGCTCGTCCCAGAGCCGGTAGCAGACACCGGGTTCGGTGCGGCCGGCGCGGCCGCGGCGCTGGTCCACCGCCGCGCGCGAGGCGCGCACGGTCTCGAGCCGCGTCAGGCCGATATCGGGCTCATAGCGCGGCACGCGAGCAAGACCGCAATCGACCACGATGCGCACGCCTTCGATGGTGAGCGAGGTCTCCGCGATCGAGGTCGCCAGCACCACTTTGCGTGTGCCCTTCGGCGCCGGCGCGATGGCGCGGTCCTGCACGGCGGCATCGAGCGCGCCGAAAAGCGGCACGATCTCGATGCTAGCATCCTGCACGCGCTCGCCGAGAAAGGTCTGGGTGCGGCGGATCTCGGCGGCACCCGGCAGGAACGCCAGCACCGAGCCGCTATCGGCCCGGAGCGCGGAGGCGATCGCATCCGCCATCTGGCGCTCGATCGGCGCGTCCGCCTTGCGGCCGAGATAGCGCGTCTCGACCGGAAAGGCGCGCCCCTCGCTCTCGACGACGGGGGCATCTCCCAGCAGCTTGGCGACCCGCGCACCGTCGAGCGTTGCCGACATCACGAGGATGCGCAAGTCTTCGCGCAGGCCGGTTTGCGCATCACGCGCCAGTGCGAGGCCAAGATCGGCATCGAGCGAGCGCTCGTGGAATTCGTCGAACAGGATGGCGGCGACGCCGGAGAGTTCGGGGTCGTCGAGGATCTGGCGCGTGAAGATGCCCTCGGTCACCACCTCGATGCGCGTCGCGCGCGAGATCTTCGAGCCGAAGCGGACGCGATAGCCGACGGTCTCGCCAGCGCGCTCGCCGAGCGATTTGGCCATGCGATCGGCACTGGCGCGCGCGGCGATGCGGCGCGGCTCCAGCACGATGATCTTCTTGTCCTTGGCCCAGGGCGCATCGAGCAAGGCTAGCGGCACGCGTGTGGTCTTGCCGGCCCCAGGCGGCGCCACCAGCACGGCGGCGTTATTGGCCTCCAGCGTGCACGACAAATCGTTGAGCACGGCATCGATCGGGAGGGGCGTGTCGAAGCTGCGGGGCAAGGAAGCATCCGGTCGTCATGCCCGGCCTTGTGCCGGACATCCACGTTCTTTCAGGCGAGAGTGAACAAGACGTGGATGGCCGGGACAAGCCCGGCCATGACGGTTTCGTTCAACAAGAATGTGCAGCGATCAGCCCTGTACCGACGGCCGGCCGACGCTCTCATAAGTGAAGCCGGCGGCCTGCATGTCTTCGGGGCGGTAGATGTTGCGGAGGTCGACGACGACCGGCTGCGCCATGGTTGCTTTCAACCGGTCGAGATCGAGCGCGCGGAACTGCACCCATTCGGTCACGATGACGAGCGCGTCGGCGCCTTGCGCGCAGGAATAAGCGTCCTCGCAATAGGTGATATCGGGCAGCTCGCCCTTGGCCTGCTCCATGCCGACGGGATCGAACGCCTTCACCTTCGCACCCATGTCGATCAGGCCTGTCACCAGCGGGATCGACGGCGCATCGCGCATGTCGTCGGTATCGGGCTTGAAGGTGAGGCCGAGCACGGCGATGGTCTTGCCGCGCAAGCCTCCGCCGAGCGCCTGGCTCACCTTGCGCGCCATCGCGCGCTTGCGGTTCTCGTTGACCGCGAGCACGGATTCGACGATGCGCAGGTTCACATCGTAATCCTGCGCGATCTTGATCAAGGCCTTGGTGTCCTTCGGGAAGCACGAGCCGCCGAAGCCGGGGCCGGCATGCAGGAACTTGGTGCCGATGCGGTTGTCGAGACCGATGCCGCGCGCGACCTCCTGGACGTTGGCGCCGGCCTTTTCGGAGAGATCGGCGATCTCGTTGATGAAGGTGATCTTGGTCGCCAGGAACGCGTTGGCGGCGTATTTGATCATCTCGGCGGTGCGGCGCGCGGTGAACATCAGCGGCGCCTGGTTCAGCGACAGCGGGCGATAGATGTCGCCCATCACCTTGCGGCCGCGCTCGTCGGAGGTGCCGACCACGATGCGGTCGGGGAACTTGAAATCGCGGATCGCCGCGCCCTCGCGCAGGAATTCGGGATTGGAGGCGACAACCACATCGGCCGCAGGGTTGGCTTCGCGGATGATGCGCTCGACCTCGTCGCCGGTGCCGACCGGCACGGTCGATTTCGTCACCACCACGGTGAAGCCGGTCAGCGATTGCGCGATCTCACGGGCGGCGGCGTAGACGTAGGAGAGGTCAGCGTGCCCATCGCCGCGGCGCGAGGGCGTACCGACCGCGATGAACACGGCATCGGCATCGGCAACCGGCTTGGAAAGGTCGGTGGTGAAATCCAGCCGCTTGGCCTTGACATTGTTCGCGACCAGCTCGTCGAGCCCCGGCTCGTAGATCGGGATCTCGCCGCGATGGAGCGCGGCGATCTTCTTCTCGTCCTTGTCGACGCAGGTGACGTCGTGGCCGAAATCCGCAAAGCAGGCGCCGGATACCAACCCCACATAGCCCGTGCCGATCATCGCAATCCGCATGAAAAATCCTGTTCCAGCTTGGTTAACGAAAGCCCAATTCGAGGCGGTTTAGCATTTTCTCGAGGTCATGGAACAGTCCGCATGCAAAAACCGGCCCGCGATTTGAACCGGTAAAGAAGTCGGAAACCACTGGGCTCCAAACTGCCCCACGCCCACACAGGGACGGGCGGAACGCGCCTCGAAAAGGGACATCATGGCACGATCGGGCACAATCGCGGCGGCCGGGCTTTCCAAGGCGCCTTCGGCCCCGCGTGTCGACTGGGTCGACTATGCCAAGGGCATCTGCATCGTCATGGTCGTGATGATGCATTCGGTGCTGGGGGTCGAACTCGCCGCCGGGCAGACCGGTTTCATGCATGTCGCCGTGGCCTTTGCAAAGCCGTTCCGGATGCCGGATTTCTTCCTGATCTCGGGCTTGTTCCTGTCTCTGGTGATTGATCGGGATTGGCGAACCTATCTCGACCGCAAGGTGGTGCATTTCGCCTATTTTTATGTCGTCTGGGTGACAATCCAGTTCGGCTTCAAGGCGCCGGCCTTTGCCGCGGAGACCGGCTGGCGCGCGGTCGGCCTGCTGTACCTCGAATCCTTCATCGAGCCGTTCGGCACGCTGTGGTTCATCTATCTGTTGCCGATCTTCTTCGTCGTCACGAAACTGACACGCAAAGTCCCGCCGCTCGCGATCTGGCTCATTGCCGCGGCGCTTGAGACCGCACGGATCACCACCGGCTGGACCGTCATCGACGAGTTCTGCGCGCGCTTCATCTATTTCTATTCAGGTTATCTGTTCGCACCATACGTGTTCGCCCTGTCGGATCGCGCGCGGACTCGTCCCGTGCTTGCGCTCGCGGCGCTCGCGACCTGGGGGCTGGTCAATGCCGGCCTGGTCGCATGGGGCGCCAGCGAATGGATGCTCGTCTCGCTCGTGCTCGGCTTTGCCGGCGCCTGCGCCATCATCACCACGGGCACGCTGCTTGCGCGGGTGCAGTGGCTCAACTTCCTCCGCTTCTGCGGCGAGCATTCGATCGTGATCTATCTCGCCTTCTTCCTGCCGATGGCGGCGACACGAACGCTGCTGCTGCGCACCGGCGTCATTGCCGACATCGGTACGGCGTCGCTGGTGGTCACCATCGCCGGCGTGCTCGGAGCGCTGGCGATCTGGCAGGTGGCGCTGCGCCTCAACGTGCGCTTCCTGTTCGAGCGGCCGGATGTATTCTGGATCGCGTCGAGGAAGGCGGGACCGATGTTGCAGGCGGGCACGCTGTCGTCGCCCGGCTTGACCGGGCGACCCAGTATTCCAGAGGCAGCTGTTATCGACCGATAGGCCGCGGCGTACTGGATTCCCCGCCTTCGCTGGGAATGACAGCGGAGCATGGGGGAACGACAGTGGGGATAGCGCCCCAAAAATCCGCCTCCCAAGGCTGTCAAAGCCCGCAAAAATTCATACATTGCGGCCATGCCCAAAACAGCCCCGAAGACCACTGCCAAAGCTGACACCAAGGCCGCGCCCAAGGCTGCGGCCGACACCAAACCCGCTGCTGCCAAGACTGCTGCCAACACTGCTGCCAAACCGGTCGCGGCCAAGGCGGCCGGCAAGGGCGACCACGTCTTCCTGGTCGACGGTTCCTCCTACATCTTCCGCGCCTATCACGCGCTGCCGCCGCTGAACCGCAAGTCCGACGGTCTCCAGGTCAATGCCGTGCTCGGCTTCTGCAACATGCTGTGGAAGCTCTTGCGCGAGATGCCGGAAGACAACCGGCCGACGCATCTTGCCATCGTCTTCGACAAGTCGGAGATCACCTTCCGCAACAAGATCTATCCGGATTACAAGGCGCACCGGCCGCCCGCGCCTGACGATCTGATCCCGCAATTCGCGCTGATCCGCGAGGCCGTGCGCGCCTTCGACCTGCCGTGCCTGGAGCAGGTCGGCTTCGAGGCCGACGATCTCATTGCGACCTATGTGCGACAGGCCTGCGAGCGCGGCGCCAGCGCCACCATCGTGTCGTCCGACAAGGATCTGATGCAGCTCGTCACTGATTGCGTCACCATGTACGACACCATGAAGGACCGCCGCATCGGCATCCCCGAGGTGATCGAAAAGTTCGGCGTGCCGCCGAACAAGGTGGTCGAGGTGCAGGCTCTTGCCGGCGATTCCACCGACAATGTGCCCGGCGTGCCCGGCATCGGCGTCAAGACCGCGGCGCAGCTGATCATCGAGTATGGCGACCTCGATCAACTGTTGTTCCGCGCCGGCGAGATCAAGCAGCCCAAGCGGCGCGAGGCGCTGCTCGAGAACGCAGAGAAGGCGCGCATCTCGCGGCAGCTCGTGCTGCTCGACGACAAAGTCGATCTCGAGGTGCCGCTGGACGATCTCGCCGTCCACGAGCCCGACGCGCGCAAGCTGATCGCGTTCCTGAAGGCGATGGAGTTCACGACGCTGACGCGACGTGTCGCCGAATATTCGCAGATCGATCCTGCCAACGTCGATGCCGATCCCGGCTACGCAAAGGGCGCGAGCGTATTCTCGCCGCTGCCGCCCTCGGACGTCGTGCCCGTGCCGGGGAGCGGCACGCCGGCGCAGACCGCGCCGGTCGAGCGCAACAAGTCGGCGGGGAAGGAGGACAAGGCTGCGAGCCCGAAGGGTGCGCCGATCTCGCTCGCCGCCGCGCGCGAAGAGGCGCTGCGCAAGCTTCCGGTCGATCGCGGCAAATACCAGACCATCAAGACGCTGAAGGAGCTCGACGCCTTCATCGCGCGCATCCACGATGCCGGCCATGTCTCGATCGAGACGAGAGCCAACTCGATTGATCCGATGCAGGCCGATCTTTGCGGCATCGCGCTGGCACTGGCGCCGAACGAGGCCTGCTACGTGCCGCTGGCGCACAAGCAGTCCGGCGGCGGCGCCGGCCTGTTCGATGCCGGCCTCGCGCCGGACCAGGTCAAGCATGACGACGCGCTGCAAGCGCTGCGGCCGGTGCTGGAATCAGCCGGCATTCTCAAGATCGGCTTCGACGTCAAGTTCACCGCAGTGATGCTGGCGCAGCACGGCATCACCCTGCGCAACATCGACGATGCGCTGTTGATCTCCTACGTGCTCGATGCCGGCCGCGGCTCGCATGCGCTGGAATCGCTGTCCGAGCGCTGGTTCGGCCATGCCATGCTGAAGGAAAACGAGCTGCTCGGCAGCGGCAAGGGCAGGATCACCTTCGACCAGGTGCCGATCGACAAGGCCGCGCCACTGTCGGCGGAAGCCGCCGACGTCGCCCTGCGCGTCTGGCGCGTGCTGAAGCCGCGCCTCGTCGCCGAGCACATGAGCGCGGTCTACGAGACCCTGGAACGGCCGCTGGTATCGGTGCTCGCACGCATGGAGCGGCGCGGCATCTCGATCGACCGCCAGGTCTTGTCGCGCCTCTCCGGCGACTTCGCCCAGACGGCGGCGCGAGTCGAGGCCGAGATCCAGGAGATCGCAGGCGAGCCGGTCAATGTCGGCAGCCCCAAGCAGATCGGTGACATCCTGTTCGGCAAGATGGGACTGCCCGGCGGCACCAAGACCAAGACCGGCGCGTGGTCGACCACCGCCCAGGTGCTCGATGAACTCGCTGAGCAGGGCCACGACTTCCCGAAGAAGATTTTGGAGTGGCGCCAGGTCTCCAAGCTGAAATCGACCTACACCGACGCGCTGCCGACCTATGTCAATCCGCAGACGCATCGCGTGCACACGACCTACGCGCTGGCCGCGACCACGACGGGGCGATTGTCGTCGAACGAGCCGAACCTGCAGAACATTCCGGTGCGCACCGAGGATGGCCGCAAGATCCGCCGCGCCTTCGTCGCGACGCCCGGACACAAGCTGGTGTCCGCCGACTATTCGCAGATCGAGCTGCGCCTGCTCGCCGAGATCGCCGACATTCCCGTGCTGAAACAGGCGTTTCGCGATGGGCTCGACATTCACGCGATGACGGCCTCAGAGATGTTCGGCGTGCCGATCAAGGGCATGCCGAGCGAGATCCGCCGCCGCGCCAAGGCGATCAATTTCGGCATCATCTACGGCATCTCCGCCTTCGGCCTTGCCAACCAGCTCGGCATCGCGCGCGAGGAGGCGTCCGCTTACATCAAGAAATATTTCGAGCGCTTCCCGGGCATCCGCGCCTACATGGACGAGACGCGCGATTTCTGCCGGAGCCACGGCTACGTCACCACGCTGTTCGGCCGCAAGTGCCACTACCCCGACATCAAGGCCTCGAACGCCTCGGTGCGCGCCTTCAACGAGCGCGCCGCGATCAACGCCCGGCTCCAGGGCACCGCCGCCGACATCATCCGCCGCGCCATGACGCGCGTCGAGGATGCACTCGCCGAGAAGAAGCTCTCCGCGCAGATGCTGCTCCAGGTGCATGACGAACTGATCTTCGAGGTGCCCGACGACGAGGTCGAGGCGACGCTCCCCGTCGTGCAGAAGGTCATGCAGGACGCGCCGTTCCCGGCCGTGCTGCTGTCAGTGCCGCTGCATGTCGATGCACGCGCGGCGAACAACTGGGACGAGGCGCATTGATTGCTGGTTTCGCCGGATGCTGCGCAACGCGCCGCCCTTCCGGCGTGGTGCGCTGCTGATCCGGGGGCCACGCCGCACCAGCTGGGTCGCCGCTCTCGGCGCAAACTTTCACGCTGCGCCGCGTCCGGGACACGGAATCTGAATTGTCCTCCGAGCAATTGCGCGATGGCCCGGCAAGGCCTCGCATATTAGAACCATGCATCTCCCGCACTGGTTCACCATGCCCCACACCTCCGCCCTGCTCGGCTTTGCCCTCGTCTGCCTCGGCCTCGTGCTCACGCCGGGACCGAACATGATCTATTTGATCTCGCGCTCGATCACGCAAGGGCCCGCGGCCGGTATCGTCTCGCTCGGCGGCGTCGCGCTCGGATTCGTGTTCTACATGCTGTGCGCGGCGTTCGGCATCACGGCGCTGCTGCTCGCCATTCCCTTCGCCTATGACGCGCTGCGCTTTGCCGGTGCCGGATACCTTCTGTGGCTCGCCTGGCAGGCGGTGAAGCCGGGCGGGCGTTCGCCGTTCCAGGTGAGGAAGCTCGCGATCGACAGCCCGCGCAAATTGTTCGCGATGGGATTCGTCACCAACCTGCTCAATCCGAAAATCGCGATGCTGTATCTGGCATTGCTGCCGCAGTTCATCGATCCCGCCTCCGGCAGCGTGCTGACGCAATCGGTGGTGCTGGGCGCGATCCAGATCGCGATCAGCGTCAGCGTCAATGCGATGATCGCGCTCGCGGCCGGATCGATCGCGCTGTTCCTGGCGAACCGGCCGAGCTGGATGCTGGTGCAGCGCTGGCTGATGGGAACGGTGCTGGCCGGGCTCGCGGTTCGGATGGCAGTGGAAGCGAAGAAGGTGTGAGCTCTCTTACCCTCCCTGGAGGGGGAGGGTCGCTACGCATGTAGCGAAGCGCAATGCGTAGCGGGGTGGGGTGAAGGTCCCTCCCCAGCCAACAGTACCCGAGTGGAGAGATCACCCCACCCCGCTCGCGCTGCGCGCGATCGACCCTCCCCCTCCAGGGTAGGGGAATCGCATATGGTGCTGGCAGGGTGTTGCCAAGCGGTTGGAACTGGATTCTTTGGGTGTCTCTCGATTCCAGAGGGAGACCTGAATGCGCAAGCTCAAGCGCCTGTTTCGACCGCTCAAG
>Ga0209489_103755_pt1 | contig 29050 bp, 9 predicted proteins | sample SiratrowhiteBW_FD_187527 | JGI IMG/M metagenome (GOLD analysis project Ga0209489, IMG submission 187527) | Root nodule microbial communities of legume samples collected from California, USA - Siratro white BW (SPAdes) (version 2) | ecosystem: Host-associated > Plants > Roots > Nodule | place: USA...
GAAAAAAAAAAAAAAAAAAGACTAATAATCGTGACACCCTTTAACCTCTAAATATTTCTTTTTAATAAATAATAAATTGCTTATTTTAATGAATAATAGTACAGAAATAAAATTTAATAGTACAGATATATCACTCAAATGAATTCTACAATTTTAACTAATATAAATAATAATAATAAAATATTAAAACAATTATTTCAAACAAAAATAAAATAAATGGCTAAATTTTACAATTTTAATTAATATAAATAATAATAACAAAAACTATTATTTTAAAAAAAGTAAACAACTAAAGTAAGTTTTGATATTCATAATTTCTTTCTACTTAAAATCATATATCTAGTAGAAACAAAAACAAATGATAAATATATTTCAAGTATGTAAAAGACTTATAAGGTCAAGATAAATATATTGACACAAAAGTTTTACACGTACCAATACATCTTCAATCATAAGCTCACTCAATTATTTAAAAGTACTATTTTTTGTTTTTATCTTTAAGTGGTACCGTTACATAATGCACTTACTATAAATTATATTTGTAGTACATCAACCATATCATAAACCCTCAAACTAGAAAAAAAATCTATTAAGAGCCAATTAAGAATAGTTGGATTTGATTGTCCTATGTCACACTTATAAAATGAGAGATATTTTTAGAGAACTTTGAGTCAAGAAAGAAGATAATAAAGATTTTCTTGTATACACTCATAATCACCCTAATAAAGTATTAATGAATGAAATATATATACCTAATACATTACTCATTATAGGTCTCAAATCAAATGAATAGACACAAGTTGAGGAAGTCCAACCATATGACTACCTACAAATAAAAAAGTATCCATAAGACTATGTTGAAAGTAAATATGACTGAGATAACATTACATGTAAGTTTATCATTGTTTATTCATATTTGATCTATATCATCAAATATGAGTGATAGTATTGATAACTATGACTTAATAAAGTATGACGGAAACTACAACTAATTTTTCTTATTACGAGATGAACTATTCCTTATTTTGTGTCAAAGTAATCTTACGTTTTAAATGTCTAAAAATCATAAGTGAGAGATGATTAAAAAAATTATAATTCTTATATAATTAAAATTAATATTTGTATTAGTTATTTGTTTTTATACTAATTAAATATACAAGATATAATTAAATATACAAGATATAGTTCGACTCCATTACACTTTTAATAAAAGAATTGAGATGAATTTCATATAATCATACTCATTAAACTAGTTAGAGGATAATGAAAACCCTAATAGGTTATATCTCCCAAAACACCATATCAAGACTGTTTTTACCCTTCCCATTTAAGCAACAAAGAACAATCATCATTATAGATTCTTATGTGTCATTATAGGTATTTTATCGTGCTTTATGGATTTTGTATTTTTTAAACTCTTATCTTGGTAGTATAACATAATATATTTGAGTGCTTGTTTGATATTTTGTCAAATTAAATCAAAACATCCAACAAAGTGGGATAAACAAGTAAATATATAAAAAAAACGAAAAAATATACATGTATTAACCTTACGTTATTACTAATTCACATATGCTAAATAAGGATACATTGTTACAGTTACATCATTACTAATTAAACACATATAATATCTTTTGGTTCGAGATATAAAACCTGAGCCCCGACCTACTAGTCAAACAAAGCAAACATGCTATTCATGTAGATTAAAGCCAACCAACAATCCACGCCATATCATACAGTTACTTAATATCTGATCAAATAAACGTTAAGTTCTCAAACTTCACCTTATCCATAATATTATGACAAGAAAATAGAAAAAAGGATGGGAAAGTTATTAAATATTATCATTAATACAATGATGATATAAAATACTCAAAACTAAATCATGATAAAAGTAAATAATTTATTTGATATTTACTTAGCGCATCAAATCGTGAAAAATAGGGTAAAGTTTTTTATGGATAAATTATAATTAAAGTATCCATGTATTATTGTTGACAAAAATCAAAACAAAAAATTAGTCAGAATGGTAAAAAAAAAAAAATCATCTTTGTAGATATTCAAAATTAGATCCACCATAAGTGCATTTAATTGATACCACGGACCATAGATAATAAGTATATCTATTTTAAGTATGAGTTTGTTAAAAAGACTAGTATGAATATTATAGTATTTAACCTCCATATACCTCCTACTACACATTGTTACTGTTCTTATTTGAATGTTATTTTTTAAGAATCAAGATATCAAATGAAGTTATGGAAAAATACATTAACTATTACTAAATTATTTAGAATTTGATTTTATAAATTTATATTTTTTATTTTGACTTATGGAATTAAAATTGTTTTTAAAAAGATTGATTTTATTTAAACTTCTACTTTGTAGTTCAATTTATTTGATTTTTTTTAAGAGATTAATTTTATTTGTATTAATATTTTGTTATTTAGATTACACTTTAAAGACAATTTTTTATTTAAATTTATACTAAATATTTTTTTTTAAAATAGTATTATTTAAAATTTACATAAATATAAAAAAAGCAGTATTTACGAGTATTTATGAATACACGTGGATATATTAAAACCTGTAATATTTTTCAAACATCAAAGAGTAACAAAACAAATAATTTTAGACCTGACAAAGAATAAGAGTGTTCATGTTAATCCATTGTCATATCTAATTATATATCAATACATAATGAATTTATATTTTTGTAATATTAAATTTTTTGGTTGAGAACTATTCAATAGAAATCTGTAGTATAGAAGGACACCCTTAAAAGGGAAATCAAAAGTGTTTAGTAAAAAAAAACAAAGATATGAAAATACAAAGAAACATAGAGCAGTAAAAGTAGATTACAAAAAAGTGTTGGGTTGATGAGAAATTACTGAGATAAAGAAATAAATTGATTGGTCCAAAAGAAATAAAGTGTTGGGGTCAGATGTGTGAAGCAATAGTTTTATTGCTGAAAAATAATTATGGTAAATACCAAAAAGAAAATATTAAGCAAAGAAACTTAGGCACAAAATGAGCTGTCTCCTCTCTCCACCAACACATTCCTATAATACTTTATAGCCATAACCTTTTCTATTTCTCACTACTCTCCATCCAACTCCACAAGCACCACTTCATCACCAATGGTGAAGGGATTCAGAAATCAAACACATGCGTTGACTTCTGTAATTTACCTCTTCATATAAGAATGAAAATTATTCTAAAAAATACATTCAAAAATGATTTTTTTTTTAAGAAAGTAAAAAATAAAACATGTGGGTTAGTAAACTTCATATTTGGGTAGAAAAAAAAAATCTAATTTTTTTTGTGAATTCAAATTTGAAGACGTGGTTAGAGGTCTCTATCAAAAATGTTGCTGCGTTGAATGATGTGAAGATTATTTATTAAATGGAGGTGGCAGGTGGCGATAGGATGGTCTTGGTCTTAGGTATTATTGGTCAGAGTAAGAGGCAATAAAGGAGACACTAATAATTGGTATTCATCACTGCATTAGGTTATGTTCACTTCATCTTAGCACCTCAAAATCAAAACCTTACTCGCGTATTGTCACAAACTACGGTGTGTTGTGTGTGTTGTGATGATGGTAATATTGGAATGAATGAATGAATGAATAAAAAAGGAAAAAAGAAGCGAGGCAAGTGGTGTGTTGTGTCAAGCGTCCGTTAAACGACAGACAGTGACAGTAGTGCAGCAGACACGATAAAATAAAAGGTAACAAACCTATTCGTTTATCAGTTTCCACTGCGAAATTTCCCTTCTTCTTCTTCCTTTCTCCTTGCTCTTGCTCTTTGCACCTCTCAAAATTCTATGTGGTGGTGGAGATGGTGATGATTACCGCGTGGATCACTGACCTCTTCGCTTATATGGGGTGAGCCCCTCCATTCCCAATATTGCTTTTTTTTATATTCTTTGATGATGTATACATTGATAGATAATACACCCACATAAGTATTTGTAATCAATTTGCTTGCTTTGATTCAATTCAATGAATGGATTTCCGTTTGGCCTTTTGGGTATGTGGTCTGTCAAGTGCAGCCGAAACTTTAGATAAATTCTGGTTGGTATCAATTGGGGGTGGATTGCCTTCACCTTTCAATTGGTCGCTGAAAGGGCTTGGAGGTTTGGGATTTTGGATTAAAGTTGTCGTCTTGAGAAGCTGAGTTAGGTTTTTGGTATTGATTACTCAAAGCAATGTAGTATTTTGAAGCTGGCGTTTGTTGTTTCATCCTTGTTGGTGTCTGTTGCTGTAAGCCGTTCGTTCGGTTGTTGTTGTTTAATGATGTGCTTTGCCAATTAAAAATCGACCAAATTCATTAGGGGTTTAATGTTGTTTTTGCTTCCCAATGACTGATTAATTGAGGAATGGAAGAAGAGAAAATTGTTTTCTTTATTGGCAGGCTCAGCATTTGACTCCAATTTTAGTTATTGAAGCTTCATTTATTAGTTTACTGGATTTCTACCTATAGCACTCCTTGGTTATGTATTTAATTCTTCTAGCCTTGCAGTATTGGTTATTAGAGTCTGCTAGAGAGCTGAAAGAAGAAATCTTGTCTACCATTTTTTTTTTTAAATATTTAAATGGAATAACTCTAAGTGATCAGAATATTTTAAAAGATAATGCCTTCAATACAGTATTCATAGAAATTTCAGACTGAATTTTCTCAAAAGGAGCTCGTTTCTGTATTTTACATCATCCATTAATCACTAGTTCTGTTTCAAAGCATATCAAAGGGTCAACCTTAACATACTGCTAACATGATGAGGATGAAAAATTTGCTATTTAGGAGAAGCAACATAATATTTTTTAAGAGAATGTTATTTCTTTCTGACAATGGTCAATGTTGGCCTCCTAACATTGTCCCTCCCATTAAGGGTCAACATCCATGGACGCTTCATTCTATCAATGCTCAATGTGACACTGACTCAGTGGTATCCTTTTCTCCTTGACAAAGCTTCGCTCACATAAGTATTCAGTTTGCACCTTATTTCAACCTATTAGTAACCCTTTCCCTTATTCTCAATTAAAGTATCTCTGTTAGGACTTAAGCATCAGAGGAGAGTCCAACCCAAAAGATTGATTCATTAGGTGGGAGAGTCTCAAGATTTAAGTTCCACATCAAGTAGTTTATCCTACTGAATGTGGAAATCCTGACATTTTGATGGTTGTAATTTCTAAGGAAACAAATCTGGATTAAAAGAAAGAAATCACATACGGACAACATGCACTTATTGTCTTTACATTGGCCTTTGTTTTTTCTGTTATTTAACTTAATTTATACAGAACAGTGGTTGCTTTGGATGTTGTATGAAACCCACACCAATTATTGCTGTGGATGAGCCGGCAAAGGGACTAAGAATTCAGGGGCAGACGGTGAGAAAACCACATATATCAGATGGTTTCTGGAGTTCAAGCACTTGTGATCTGGATAATGGCAACATTCAATCTCAGAGAAGTATCTCGTCTGTCAGTACATTAAATCATATTCTCTATCATAGTGGTGGAACCTCTACTACAGGCACCAATTCTGAATTTGTAAACCCAGGCAAGTTCTATATCAGATTTTGCTATTTTCCGTAGGAATTAATATTGAAATATTCATCTATATTTTTAGCACAGCACGAGTTTGTTTGTTCATTTTTTTTCTTTTTTGGGTAATATCACAGTTCCCCCTAAGGGAGCTAGATAGGGAAGGGGAAAGTTGACAAGTAGGGGATCAAACCCCTTACGGTATGATCCAATCATGTAACCAAGGTTTGCTTGAAAAAAATGTTGGAAATGACATGATATTTTTACTGTATACCGTTCTATATTGTTTGCAAGATTTATTTTCCTAATTTCCTTGTTAAGGGGAAAATAAAGATTATGCTTCATTTCCATCATACATACATTCTGTTATTTATTTCAGGTCTTCTTCTCTGGAATGAAAGTAGGCTTCAGTGGATTGGAAGTGAAAAATCTAGCAAGCCTAGCCAAGAAAAACGAGAAGCCAGACTGGAGTATGTCAATGCATTACATTTGGCCCATTAACTGAATATTCCATCATATTTATATGGCCTTTTACAAAGCTAAAGTCTCCATCATATTTGTTTTCCCTTTGTCATAGATTCTTCCATGTGGATGTCTTATTAGTCATTGTGTTTGTTGTGTAGTTCGAATGCAACATATGAAAGTTTGCTTGGGACTAGACAACCTTTCCCCAAGTCCATACCTTTATCTGTAAGTGTCCTCCTGTGTATATTTTTGCTGGGATTTTTGACGTGAGATTGCAAAATTACAAATTGATAATTTGATTTTGAATAAATAGGAAATGGTGGAATTCCTGGTGGATGTTTGGGAACGTGAAGGGATGTATGGTTGAAACTTTGAGAGGTGAAACTGTTGAGTGCCTTTAAGTTTGTTTATATTTCAATGATGTATTTGACTCGTGAAAGGCTTTCATGTATAGTTGTGCAGAGAATATTAAAAGATCAAACACAAGTTTGTTCTTCCTTTGTAATTTAAAACACTAAAGGCAATCCTTTTGTTTTTGCCCTCATGTAAATGACTCTACCATTTTCAAACTAGAATCTGAATTGCTGAATGCAGAAGTTATTACATGAGTCATGTCCTTGTCCTCTTACACCTCCATGTTGTAGCTGGGGGTAAAAAGACATCTCCTTTTCCTATTTAATATGTTTTCAGTTTTAACATTTAAGAGTTGCACGTTATTGATTTATTTTCTGTTTACTCCTTATTGGGAAAGTGGCTTTATACCATATCATGCCCATGCATAATTCTTTACCAGTACTAGTTAGAAACTTAGGAAGTTCATACATAACTAGTAGTGATAAGATTTCTCGACCTAATGGATAGTATGTAGTATAACATGATATTATTTATGTGTACATTGGTATTTTCTATTTTGAAATTTATCCAATAAAATGTCTTAAACTGAGTTATATTTTCTGAATTATACAATTTAGCTATGCACAATATTCAAGTTAATATAAACAAATTGGATTGACGTAGTTTCCTTTCATGTGTTATTATGTTTTGATAGGTTGAATTCGGTTTTAAAATAAACAACTTCCTAAAATTCTTGGTTTGATGGAAATAAAGAAGCATGTGTCATGAACACCTTTGTTTAAATGGGTTCATGGTTTATGATGAAATAACGGATCAAATTTTGATGCATGAGTGTAGAATTGAAAGTAAGGGTACTAAACAAACATCAATTGTATAGTTTCTTGTACAAGTAATAGTTCACAGTCTGAAAAGAAAAAGTAATAATCCACATTAGCAGAAGGAAAGGTAAATTCGCATACATTATTCATAAACTTATTATCTATTTTGGATTGGAGATAATATCATATCTCTTGTGAATGACTTTGCTTGATTTAGAAAGATATAAAAGATTAATTATCCCAAAATTTGATGGATTTCCCATTACCCATCCTTCATATCAAATTTTGCATTTTCGGAATTAAATTGATTTCACATTTATATTTTGATCTTAGGACATGAACTCAAATATCCTTCCTTCGATAAAACCCATGCCACCCAACCTTTATAAGAGTTGTTTGTTTAGCTGGATATGTTGATGTAAGTCCAAGCCCACCAAAAGAGTTTGGACCACAGATCAACCAACATAGTGAAAGTGTTTTTGATAGTCCAAGTCACTTCCTGCATTTCCATATTGTATAATTTGGAATATAAAAGTTATATTTCAAATTTTACAGTCCGGAATTAAAAAAACTTTATTTTAGATTTTATAATCAGAAAGAGTATTTTTTATATTTTAAAAAATATGGGGTGCAGCAAGAACTTATGGAGGTGTAGGAAAAATGCATCCCAACGTTGTTTGTTGAACTCATGGTAACCAAAACTTGGGTAGTTTGCATGACATAAGCTGGCAACCAACAAATGAAAAAGTAAGAGGCTTCTAGTTGTTGAGGCATGATTGACCCAATCAAAGTATGTATTGATGGTCATGTTTGGATGATCTTTTGAGGAACTTGCCTAAATCCTGGTCCTTTTTCAAAACCGAAAGATCATTGCATGAAAACATTATATTAATCTTCTTTGGTTTCAAGTTTTCACCAGGCTTATAAGATGAAAAATACATTCAATGCACGAGACAAATAAATAATAAGAAACAGGATCATCGTGGCAAATTTTCGTATGAAGGTTCAATTCTTCAACCGCTTCACCATTCCAACAAACCATATACATTCTAGCTTTAGGGACACAAAAGCATTCAAAAAGTACCTTTTTTATGTTTCACATTTAATATCTATCTTTTGTTTCTCTTGTCTCTCCACCTTTTTTCTCTCACTCTCTTCGCTATTTATTGTCCGTCATATAATCTTTTCTTTTATACATGGAATATAATTTTCTTTGTTACATCTTAGTAGTGCGTAGCTAACAAATAAACTATTTTATATAATCTCCTTTTAAAAAGCATCGCGTAGTAATAGTAATTACAATTAATAACAAGTATTTTAATCAAGTACGCCAATATATAAATTAATTGAAATCCTTAGATACACTAAACCAATGCAAAATGATGCATAAATTTTGCCTCAAGGTATTAAAAGTGGACGGTTGGTGGTGGAGGACCCATATACCAATGAGTTTTTGACGCTATGTTTGATGAAACGTCATAACTCATATGGTCCTAAGAATTTAAAGACGTGCACATCTGAATTTAAATCACGGTGGGAAATCTCTTGTTTGGTGTAGCCGTAAGAAATATTTATATTTTCTCATTGTCGATACCTTTTTCCACCCCTCAAGTGATCAATACATACACATTGTTCACATGTTACATTGTAATTGTGATAACCTTCCCTAAACAATCTAGTGATCGATTTGAAGAGATAGAAATTATGGATGTCATAAATTTTAACCTTCAAAAGTTTAAATATTGATAACCACTTAGATTTATTTGCATATACTTTGATTGAACAGGTGTATCATTGAGGATAAATTTAGCTTTCTTTGGAGACCAAATCAGATTGCTTGCGTGTCCATTGAGAACAAGATTTGTTGGTGAAGCAAGACCCTTCATTCTTGGGCGCACAGAATCTGAAAAATTTTCCGAAAGTGAAAATATCTCATGCAATCACAACCTCCTCTGATTGCATCAAAACAAGGGGACAGTGTAAGATTTGGCTTATTTTATTGAATATTCAATTCAATTCCCGCAGTTTTCTAAGTCCAGATTCGCTTATGTGTCTCTACCATTCTCTCGATTATGCGTGAGCCTCCAAGAGACGAATATTTTGAACGCAATTCAAGAAATCAACCTCACCCAATGAATCTTGACAGAACCCAAAATAATTTTTTCAAGGGTTGCACAATTCAAGTTTTGATTTAGTTTGAGATACTTATGATACTGTAGAAATAATAATGTTGCATATTATTATTATCTTAACATGGTACCTATCGGTTGAAAAATCGGTCAATAGGTACGATGAATCTCGCATAAAAGCTAATGATCCTAGGTAATAAAAGGTGTCTGAAAATGATATAACACCAAATGGGAATAACTAATATCATCTTATCTTTGCAAAAGCCAAAATAATCATGTCCATGATCACGCAACTAGGTTTTGATTCAATTTGGGATACTCATAAGAAATGATGCGCAACAATAGGGTCACTAAGTGCGATGAATCTTGCTTAAAAGCTAATCATCTTCAACAAAAACCGTGATAGAAGATATAACACCAGATTCTGAAACTTTCGATATGCTATTAAATGAGAACATTTTCTATCGTATAAATATAAACTTTTATTAAATGATGAAAATAAAATAAATATACATTTTTTTGAGTAGTTAATATAAACTGTTATTAAATGATGCATAATTTAATTATTCATTCTGGTGCAAATTTTAAGGTTTCACATTCTTAAAATATAAACTGTTCTTACTTGATACGATGGTACTGGTTATGGATGCAGAAATCTATTAACAGTTGAAAATTATGTGCACATATCTTCCTGAATCTGTTCCATGGTAAATGCAATTATTTTATAATTTGCGCATATTAGATGAAAAGAAAAATATTATTGTAGAACATCCTTTAGAATTATTGTAAGCGTAATTGGTCCATATATCTCGCATAATGTGAGCAGTTTTATTCATCATCTGGAATAAATTTTCCTCAATTTTTTTATGAATCCAATCTGATTCAAATTCATAGCTAGCCAATTTATTTGACTCGAAAGTTGTGAATGAATGTAATGTAATAGACTAATTTTGTGTTTGGATTTTTGTTTAGTCAATAATATACACTTCGGGTACAAAACTGTGTATAATGCATGCATGTTTGGTTATCCAATACAGTGGATGGTTATTTGGTTGCTTCCAGAATTAACCAATGCAGAGATTTTGAAATGTTTTGGTTCACGCAAGTATTCATGTAAGAAAACATTACTGAAATTCATATAAAACATTTGTTTGAAAAGGTATGGCTTTGACAGAAAATTCATGACACAGTACAGATTACAATGTATCCGGTCTTTTGACTCTTCTCAGTAGACTCGTCTTCTCATCATTTTTTAATTTTATCATTTTATTTTCTGAATCAGGCTTTCCTTCCTCTCACCTTCTTTTATGTTTGAAATTTTTTTTCCAAGATTGTGTGAGAAAAAAATAGTTATTTAGTTTTATTCTAAATAATTAATATTAACTAAAATATAACTTATGTAAATTTTAAATTTGATTATATATATATACACATTTTTAAGTCATAATTCTCATTTTCACCCTTTAGACAAAAAGTGTTTCCACTCTTAAAAAATGTTGATGTTGATTAAAACAAAGTTGACTTTATAAATATATGTATACCTTTTTTAAATGATTTTTGAAAATAAATATTTACAATTATAATTGAAAAATCAATGATAAATCCTAAATATATTATAAAAATGCATAATTAAAGAACTAGAGATGGAAAGTCATTAACTATTAGTAATATGGTGATTATAAATATGACACCAATTTAATTTTTATCATCTTATTAGTGGAAGTTATAAACGTGTAAAGTGTGACATCTCATAATATAATATATCTAACATATATTTCATATATAAAATATTTATTAACATAGCTTAATGATATATATATATATATATATATATATATATATATATATATATATATTACTTAATTAAAAAATACCCCAATAAATTAATTTTTTAAAAATCAATATAAATATATATATATATATATATATATATATATATATATATATATATATATATATATGCTTATATAAATATTTAAATTCCTCACAACAACATCTATTCTTATTTTAGTTTGGGTGGACTATTTAAACATATATAGCATCATTTGCTCTCATAATTATAGCAATTATAACAACACAAAATTTAGTTTAATTAACTCAAAAAACACGAACATATAACTTTCACAGCACATCATGTTTTTAAACACAATCATCTCAATTTCACTTATGGTACAAGAACTTAATAATTTATAATTAGATATGTGATTGAACATGTTAATAACAAATTTTTTAACTTATCTAACCTTTTATGACTTTTTTTTTCAACACCAAAAAATTAAAAATTGAAGAGGGGTAACGAGGTTACCCAATACAAGCAAAAAACATAATATAACATATTAGTCTATATCATATGAGATTGGTATAATACTACTAAAAAAAATCTCTCTAACCCATACAAAAAGTGTGCAACATCCACATCCAACTCCTATTCAGGACCAATAAAGTTAAGGCTGACAGGAAGGACCAATAAAGTTAAGACTGATAGGAAATCTAAAAAAAAAACATTAGCACAATATATTGTGCAGTAACAGACATAAAAAGATGCAAAAGAAGTTGTTGTAACACGAATTTCCTTCCACTAGAACTTTCATTCATTGATTCCTACCATTACATATCTTGCACCAATAAAAAGTGGTTCCTATCCAAGTCCTGTCAGCTTCATGTTAACATAATGTATCAATCAGAATAAGAGAAAATAACATTTTTATATCTAGTTTTTATAACAACTCATGTTTTCACTTGTATAACAAAAAAACACCTCCTCACTATCTCACATTCTATTTTTGAAAATAATGTCATTTCTTTGTTTTCACATGAACCAAACAGTAGTCACTCATACAATATAGCACACTGATCTATTATTTTTATTGGTCCTATTCAATTAATGTCCTAAAAAATGATTTGTAGGCATACTGTTGAGAGCAGCCCCAACTAATTATCAGACACAAGTTCTAAATTTGTATTCACATAGTGATTATTTTTAGTGAGGTGATATGGAGCTAGCCATGATTATTTGTGGCTTTTAATTTTCTTACGCAATTTTTTTCTATTTTCACTAAAGTATAACTTTATTTTATTTTCTATAAAAAATTTATATATAATGAAATGGACAACGTATACAAACTAAAAGTGAGGCAAATTTAAAATATTTTTATTTATTTATGTTCAGGTCTGCATACAGCAAATGCAATGACCCGTGAAGTTGGCCTAAAGCCTAAGACACATTCAAAATTCAGAAATGCAGCACAATGAATGATGCAAAAAGAGGTCGTCTGAATTTAGAAATTAAAACAAATGATGAAATTCCACATCCAATTGGGAAAACGTTGCCAAAAGAAGAGACAATACTATATAAATGTGGACCAAGCAGAGGTGGAGAAACATTCCAAAACAAGGCCACATGAAGGGACATGCCATCTTTACAATTTTATTAACATTACTTTGTTTCCTTTGTCATTGCGATCATAATAAATAAATGAAAATTCTATCTACTTCTACAACCAAAAGAGAAAAATGTAACATAAGATAAATAATTAGTTGATGCATGTAACTGTGGGCAAGTGGTGGGTTACATGCATGAGCAAAAAGAGTACTTATAAGTTGTTGTTTTGAGAAAAAAAAATTGTAGTTAGAATAGAGGTTGAGGCAAGTGGGGAAGGTGGGAAGATGGTTAATTAAATAAAAGAGGTCCAATGTTTCTAGCCATACATGTAGGAGTTTTGCTGTACCTATTGATATGGTCCCATGCATATATGTTTCATTATCTTCTTCCCAATTCATCCTACTTTTTCTTAATTCAAAATAAAGAAAAAACTCCTATCTATGGTTAGAGAAGGTTAAGCATGAACAAAGAACCGAAAATCACTGGGTATGGGCCAGTTAACGATATTGAACGTCTATGCATCTTCATCTATAGTTATTTAGATTTTCTTCTTCTTTCTTTTTACCATTAAAGTGGTTATAGTTAGGTTTGTGTCAGATTTTGTTGAGCTAACTATCTGATATGCAATCAAGCATATTTAGATTTAATAAATCACGAGTTAATAATTTATATAAAAAATATAATATTATTTTTAATTTAAAACTTTAGGATATTAGATTTTTAAAATTTTTCTTTTTATATACTGTTTGTCTCACTTATTTTTATTTAATATTAATAGTGTGATTTTTTTATCAACAATAAATAATATATAATAAAATGAGGATGATAAAATTATCTTAACTTATATATAAATATATACAAATTAGTACTTTCATGAATTTATCAATAATGTGAGTATTCTTGTATATTATATAAACTTTTTTTTGAAATCCAAGTATTTTACCCACGAACTTGTATAATATTCTTAAAGTGAGAATCGATTGTTGAATTTTTTTTAATAAACATAATGAAGAGAATTAACACATAATTGAAAATATTAGGATTCAATAAATCAGGAGCCAATTCATATAAAAAAAAAAACTTCACTGTTACTTCTAACAAAACACATTAAGACAATTGTTAGATAGGTAATTAATTTATAAGTTAAAAATAATTTTGTATCTCAATCTAAATATAATAAATTAAATTTCTACATCTTTAAGTGTACAATTTTATAATATATTAGTCATTATTAAAATATATATTGGTATGGAATTGAGTTCATTTATTGAGACACCAAAATTAGGTAATATTACCATTTATGAGAGGTATTGAGTCATTTCATACTTATATAATATAGTTAACACTGTAAACCTAAAATACATTGTTTTGGACTGTATCCCATTAGTGTCAATATAATGGATCACGTCCATTAATGTATAGCTCGATTGATGTCATTTGAAAAGAAACTTTTTACTTATCTTCTGTTTGTTTATGGTAGTTCAACAAATATCATTGTTCATGCACCACAAATTTCGTCAGCAAAAAAATTATTTGAATTAAAGTAATTACATCAAAGTTACTAATCTTAATATTAAATACAATAAATGGTTTTCAAATAACTTATTGCATAAATTATAAACTGAAAATGATTAAGAGTATAGCAAATACAATGGATTAAGGAGTGTCAAGACAATGAAAGGATATGTGTCCTCAAATATTAATGTTTATATATTATGCTAATACTGTGTTTTAAAGTTTGATTATAATAGCTTGACCACTTAAGTACGATTTGATATCGTTTTCAATTATTTTTTAGAAGTTATAACACTCTATACAACATTGCTAATATTTTTTATATTTTAACGAGATTAAAAAAGTGGAATATAAATCATAAAAAATTATTAATATGAAAAATCATATATCAATAAAATATTTTTTTATAAATAATGAAACATAAATAAAAATAATAATATTGCAAGAACTTAATTTTATTTTAAGATAAATTTAAAATAAATAAATACTGAAAATTATAATTAAAAGAGGTTTTTTTATTTTATTTAAGATTTTATCTCTCTAATTTTTTTTCCAAATTAGAATATTGCGATTGTTGTTATTTTATTGTATTATAACTGGAGGAGAAGGTTAAATGAGGAGCAATTTTAGGAAAGTTAATGTTTTACAATTAATCAATGTTTTAGAATCGTTAAATGTGTGTGAATCATATGTAATATTATAATTTATGTATATAGAAATAGATATATATATATATATATATATATATATATATATATATATATATATATATAGATATATATATATATATATATATATATATATATATATATATATATATATATTTGTATTAAAAAAATAAAAACACGTTATATGTGAAACTATAATTGGTTCAAAATATGTAATAGTCTAAATGATGCCTTGAATGAATTGGAACCATGAAATTTAATTGTTTTCTTAGTTTTTTTCTTTGTTGGGTTAAAAAATATTATTCTCAAATTTGATATTGCTACCGCTTAAGCGAAAGTTATTAATTTTTTCGATTACTATTTAGTTTCTAAAGATCACTTATATATTTCTCTACAGAAATAAAAGACTTAAATATTTAACAAAACAAATTTGTGCTATTGATTTGAGTTGACGACTTAAAAGAAAAATAAATACTTTTTTAAATACTATTTTTAGTCCACATGCCAATTATATTCACCGCTAATGTAATTAAAGTGTATCATTTTTATGAACTCAAATCAATTCTATAATGAAACGGGTAAACTCATGTGTCATAATATGTTTGTTTTTAGTTGAAATAATGCAAATTATAATTGATCAGTTAAAGTTTCACAAGAGTTTGAGCTGAGTCAACCAAACACAATATCCATAATTCAATTCAATTTATGAACAATTAAAAATTAATGGACAAGTTTTATACCTTTAATAAGCAAAACTCTAAGCATATGTGCAACAGATTAATCCTGAATAATCGATAATTTTGGAGTGAAGCTTGAAAATAGGCTAAAATTCTAGGAAAAAAAAACTAATAAGTGAAGCTAAGAGTGTGAAGATAAAATAGATGCATTGATTTGAAGCCCGTGCGTGACGTTCTTATCGTCTTGGAATGTTATAGAGTTTTGAATAGTCTTAAATACGTATACGCTGGTTGTCTCTGTGTAATGGACCCCACACGATTTACTATAATGAAAATCAAATTCATTGTACATCTGAAGAAACATGTCCAAAAGGTGAGTACTGAACACCATCCAAGTTCAATTGCCATTCATACACTTGTCAAATTGAGACCTATATGGATATAATATTATATCTTTCTTTTCTTTTCTTTTCCAAGTCAACCCAACCCCATGCAATTTCTCTCACCCTTTCCCACCACAATCAAATTATTCTCACATTATTTTGTTCACTTCCTCCCTTATACCAAAATAGTATAAATGCTTTGTAAATCAGTGTACTATTACGAAATGATTACGTTTTTGTTAATTATTGGATGAAATATTTGTGAAGGGGCAAAGTTTAAATAATAAAAACCTTAAAGATTATGTGTGGATAATTAAAATTCGGGAGGCCAAAGTCACACATAAAATATATAAGAATTAAAAATATAAGTAAAATTATTTTTTATTTATTATTTAAAACTTTATACTATTTAATTGCAAATGACGGCTAGAAACTTCAAAGAGCTATAGAACAAGTTTTAATGATATAATAGAAAGAGTAAAAAAGAAAATAAATGAACAAAATAAATGCAAATATATTTTTGTTACAAAAAAATAAGGAACTAAAATAAAAACTACAAAATTTCATTATTTATCTAATTTTTTTTTCTCTAAACTAGTTATGGCTTCTCTCTAAAATTTGAATTCTGATTTCCACTATTTTTCCAGTCAAAAATGTCATTAAATAGGTAACAAAATAAAGATCAATTTAATCAATTTGAATTCTTAATAGTGTAATTTAATTTTTATTCTATGATATATTTTCTAGTAACTTTTTAGTTTAGGCTGAAGTTTTATATTTTCACGAGTTTTGTGTGAGACGATAAGGAAATACTTTATCAACATATTTGAGTTATAAAAGGATATTACATTGTTAATGTAATAAAAGGATTTTAAACATAATCTTTTTATTCCTTTTAACCTCTCTTCTTTTTCTTTTATGAAGTCAAACAATAGGTAAACGAACATATTAAAAATAATGACACTCAAAATAATAAGTAAAAGAGAGAAATGATTTAAATTGTATTGAATAGGACTAAATTGGATATTTTCATATATTAATTATCATATCAATCAAGAAGTGAGGGAGTAAATGTTGTGGAATAAGAACTTGTGTGTGTGTATATATATATATAACATAAAGAAAGTAACACATATAAATAAATGAGACTCAACAATATAATTAATATAATATAATTAATATGATGTTCTAATGTTAAAATTGTTAAAAATAAATATTTGTTACAATGTGATTAAAGATAAATTAATAAAATTATAATATTTATAGACTTTTAACTTTTATCTACATTAATAACAATATTGCTAACAATTTTAATATAGCAAAGAATAATATGATAAAAAGAACAAGAAAATGTTCGTAAAAACATTGCATGATATTTGATAATTATTTTTCACATATCATACTTCATACATTGTTTCACCAACAATAAAAGTAAAGGCTAAATTAATAATTATTTTGTTATTCTCAAAATAATTTTATTATACCATTGGTATAATTTCAGTGGAAGATTAAGTGAATTCTAATATCTTACAAATATAACAATGAAAGTATGTGATATTAGATTTGATTAAATTGATTATGGATAAAATCTAAGTGAATGGATATTAAAATATCTGTGTAACTTATATTTTTTAAACTAGCAATAGTTTTGTTTTAAATGAAAAAGAATCCGAACTAGCCATAGTTTTTAAAGAATCCGAACTAGCCATAGTTTTTATATGATTATAAATTCAAAATAGAAGGAATGATGAATAAAAAATAAAAAGGGCAACAATGGAAGAAGTTATTCACTTAGAAAAAAATTAGAAAAAGAAATAAAAAAGTTGCACCCTTCCCTAATCATTGGCTAAAGATTTGGAGTAAAAAAAAACATTTTCCATAATGATGAAAACTTAATTATTCCAATCTAACGCTCAAACATTATTACGGGTGGTACATCATGAATATTATTGGACATTATGCCATTTTTATTTTTTATGGGTGGTACATCATGAACATTAATTAACTAAGCATATCCTATCTAATGCCCATAGGTTATATATGGTGAACATTTATTAACTGTAACATATCTTATCTACTTATTTAATATCACGTAACATCTATAACTATATTTAATATCAACAATGTTAGATATGCATTTACTTCACATTGTAATTCCATCAAAGTTATTACTAATCCCATCTCTTTTCATCATATTTCAATTTCGATCACAATTTCACAGAAAAAGAAAACGAAAATTTATAGTATGTGCAACCCAAACTTTATTCAATAAAAAATACACTTCAGTTGAAATTTTGCTAAATACAAAACCTTCAAAACCTCATACAATAATAAAATCCAATTAATTAATTATTCTACTAGTTATACAATATATAAATATGTAATTCTTCTAATTGACATAATCACATGTATATATCAATATTTATAATTAGCGTTGTTGATTTTTTTAAATGAACTATACCCATATCATATGCAATTGTGCCCTTAGTAAGTATGATTAATTAATTCTCACTTTTAATCAACTTTAACTAATATATGAAAATTCTTTAAAACATATTTATTTAAGTTATTATGAACTCACCATATGTAATTTCTTTATTCTACATAAAATAATAAACCAATAATTTCTTACTCTTTTAGAAAGTAAATTCATAAAATAATTATTATTTTAGCCTCCATTTGTATATGGTGATTTAGTGTTGCTAAGAAAGTGAAATTTGGATATGTGAGGATTTGATGAGGTTTGAATATTTGCAAATAAATGTTGAGAAAATTGGGGACCTACCAAGCCTTATTGCATTTTTGAGAAGTGATGAGATTTGAGATAGAAGAAATTATGATTTTTTTTTATTTTACGTATTTGCCCTCCGAGTTACACCATGTATAGTTAAAATGTTAAATAAAACCATGCATAACAAGTTGGTCAGGTACAGTGCTAAGATTATCTTCCTTTGTCTTTGCACAGTGCCCATCGGACCAATTTTATAATAATTTTGTTCCTTTTAATTTGAAATGTAATACAAAAACTGACGGTTTAAAATAATCAGCTATTATTTTGTAACAAAATACCTAAATTGTAGTGGGTCAAACTTTTAATATATCTGTATTTAAATATTTATTAATATTTAATTAGTATGATTTTTAGTAAAAAAATGATTTTTATCATTTTGTAAATGATATAATCAACACATTTTTCCTATTGCATTGAAAAACTTAACAAAATTTTGTGCTCATTTCCTTTTGTCATTTTTTTCTTTTATTTCAAATAACTTTATTTTTTTAATTTCTTTTCTTTTCTTTCTTTTAAAACTTTTTATTTTAGATAAGTATAGATAATTTTAAATAAGTTATATTCATAACATTTAACAAACTATTACAAACTGTTAAGTAAAATTGAGTTTAAAACAATAAACTAAATAAGCTTTTAAAACCATTTGACAAAATAAAAAGTAATTTTTACTTTGTTCCAAAAATTACAACATATTTTTATAAAGGTATTATAAAACATGAGAGTTTATTAATTTTAGGTTACTCAATAATTAAACTTGGTTCAATCTAATATAATTAGATTAAATTAAGTTTTATTATTGGCAAATCGATCCAATCTAAATTAACTTATTTTTATACGTGTTAAGTAAGTTTAGTATAAGTGATTTGAGATTAAACATGTGATTTATTGTTATATTTTTTCTTACATCTCAATCCAAGAAATAAACCTAAATACTCTTATGATAAATCAAAATACAATTTTAAATACATAAGTCATCAATTTAGTCACTCTATATAGATGAAATAAAAAATAGTTATTAAAAAATATTTCATAATGACTTAATAAAGATCAAATTAAAATAAATTAATTAAAAGTAAAGTAAAATTATTTTGATAAAAACCAATTTAAAATATCCTAATTGGTTAAAATTGTTTTAGCTAAACAGTGTTTAAATTATATAGTTAAAATCTGATTTAAAAAATATCATAATTAAGGTTAAGGTAAAATCATTTTATTAAAGTTGGATTTAAATTAACTTCATCCATATCGATTTATATTACTTTTACTTAGATAAACTTAAAAATATCTTTTGCATAATTTAAAAAATTAAAAGTCATAACTTGTAATGTGCGTTCAGTTCCTTAAGTTCTAGTTCTTGAACTTGTGTGAGTTGAGGATTTTAATCTTTTCATTATATAACTGAAACAACTCTATAGATATTGCGGTAGCAAGTGGATTGATATATGCTTAAACTTAAATTGACAATTATAGTTCCATAAATAAAACTTTCATACTTATTTATCAAATTTATTTAAATTATTTAATATTTAATATTATTTTTGTTATACTTTGGATGAATTTATAAGTTTTAATCTTTTTAAGAATTGGATTTTAAGTGTAACTCAACTTTATAAAATTGACTTATAATTTGGGATTTGTATTACATTATTAAAAGATCTTATCTATAATAGATGAAAAATCTCTCATACTTACCTCATCTCCAAACTCTCCCAACTCGTATATAAGACTATATATTTAAGGATGATTCGATAAAGAATATTCTGATAAGCTTAACAATTTTATTAAGATAAATTTTAATACCATCTTAAAAGGTAAATTTTAAACTTAACTCTATTTTATTAAGATAAACTTTGATACCATTTTAAAAAGTAACTTTTAAACTTAACTGTATCTTATAAAATCATTTGATATCATTTTAAAAAATAACTTTTAAACTTAACTCTATCTTATAAAATCAGGTTGTTGTAAAGTGTAATTTACACCTATTTATAAACTATTAAAAAATATTATTTCTAATTGATTATTATTTTATTACTTACATGTTCTACCGATTTATTTTTAAGTTTTTTAAATTAATATTAATCATGATTTCGATGATCTAATTTATATCATTCATTTAAAATAGTGAAAGGGATTAATTATTATTTTGTGTGGATGATAGAAACAAATAATAAATAATAGACACATTTCTAATAAATAAGAGAAATCGTTTCAACAATATTTATTAATTATATACATGTTTAAATTTGATAAAAAAAATAATCAATAAAATTGAACATGTGTAAGTTTGGAAAGTTGTTAAAATGTCAAATATTGAATAATTGAATGAATGTTAAAGATCCATCCGCCACCTATATTTTGTACGAGTGGTTTGTATTATAGAAATATGAAAGGATATTTGTTTTCGAAGTGACATTTTATGATATGGAAAGATGCGACACTAGACATCTAATAGTATTTTTGTCCTTTCGTCATTTTAAAAAATTTGAATAGAGATTTATCTAAAATTTGACAACAAAAAGTAATGAAACATTACTTTCATAATTAAATAAAAAAGATAAATTTAAAAAATAGGTTTCCATGCAACAAGTTGCAAATATCTTTGCACTGGTTGCAGAAGTGGGGGGATGAATTTGTGAGTTAAATAATGTGTCTTAAAATAAATGCATACTTGGAAGGACACGGTCTCAGTCCAACTAACTGTAATGGTTTCAATTCACTTTTTTGGTTAAAGGGCTGAATACATTTAATCACACATTCAAATTGATGCACTTGCACTTTCCCATGTCCTTTTATTCTCTCTCCTTTACAATTTCTAGCTGTCTATTCTCATTTTCCAAACAAACAACATTATTATAGAATCTCAAATTCAAACCCTACCCAAAAAACAAGATCTCAAATACAAAGCAATTCATTTTTATTAAGAATTTAACTTTTAACTCACTGTGACTAAGTTCCAATCTATACAACGTTATAAAATCTGCACTTCATTTCAGATATGTGACATTAAAATTCAGTTAATACTGCTAATGTTACCCACCATTTTTAATTAATAATTCTTCTATCATTTAAATATAATTTTTATTTAATTTTATCAATGAACTTGAGAAAATAAACTGAATCAAGTTTCAATACTGTATCATTTAAAACAATAATTTCTTAATATGACCTTCATTATTATTATTATTATTTTCCTTTGGTTATGATAGGTATATAAAGTGTTCAAAAAGTAGATAGCATTCTTAAAGACAATGTACATTAGTTATGTATAAACCATAAAATGTATCTTCTTGACACATGATCATAAATAATGCAAAAAATAGTGTGGATTATAATAATTCAAGTAATTACAATTTTAACTTATTTGTAAATTTGACTATCTTTATTGGTCATTTTGATAAATTTGTAAATAATGAATAGATGAAAAAATTCAACAAAACAATGAATGGATGAAAAAATTATTAATTTTTGATAAATCATATAATAATACTCATCTTATTATAAACGGGTAAAAATAAAAGTAAACACGACTATAATAGCAATTACTACTTTAACTTTTTTAAATAATAATTTATAATATTTCTGAATCTTATTCTTACTAATTTTAATGGAAAAAAATGGTATGATAATGGTTTGATTTATTCATGGTTAATAATATTTTAATAAGTGCATTATAGATTCAAACTCATTCATGAAGGGTTGGTATAAAATAAAATAAAATGTATCTTAAGGTTCATTTGAATATTGAAAACGAATATAAACAATAATAAATATGAACAAATGTAAAATAAGAAGTACATATGCTTATTTAAGTTAAATTAAATAAAGATGAAGCTAATTGTTTGAAAAACAAAAATTGTGACCAAATTAAAAGAGCTTCCTCTAAGACATTATTATATATATAAATTTAGGTTCTTCAACCTATTAAAGTTACATAATTTGATCTGAACCTAATTAAATAAGTAATGAAGAGTTTACTAAGGTGTTTCTTTTTTACCAAATGAGATTAATTATAGTGAAAAAAAAAATAGATAAAATTTGATGAAAATGAGAAGGAAAATAAGAAATACATATTTAATATTTTCCTAAGAATAATTATTCTTCAACCTCTTTTCTCACACAGGTCCCACACTAACAGATTCACACCTTTTCCGTCTTTTTATCTCCCCTATATAATGGGTTGCTCTCCATGTGTTTTAGTCATGAGAAGAAAAGAGTCACCAACAAAAAGAAAAAAAAATTTGAACCACCTTCATTCAATTTTTGAGAAAGAACTCTTGAGAACTCCTCATTATTTGATTTTAGACAGAAAGGGTTTGCTGTGGAGGTGAGTTTTTTTGGCATCATGTTTCATTTTTTTTCCTTCTATTATTGTTTAGAGTTTCATATTTTTTTATTTACACGTTAATTCTACAATGAATTCTTTATTTTATTTTTTAAAAATTCTCTTAAGTCTTACCACCTTTTGTTGATTTATACTCCCACTATTTTCTTTCATTTTTATTTAAATTTTATATATTTTTTTTGCATAAGTGTATTTTTTCTGGAAGGAATATGTTTAAAACATCATCAAACATTAGATGTTCACATTACTTTATTAAAATTTAAATATAAGTTAATTATATCGTGTGAGATTAATTTAAGATAGAACTAACTTTATTTAGGAAAGTTATCTTTTAACATCACTGTTGATTAAATATATCAACTTAACAACTAATCTTTTAATAAAACATTATATAATAAAATTATATATATATATATATAGTTGTAGAATGAATATATAAAATGAATGGGCGTCAGTATAAACATTTTCCCTGAATAAAAAAATATGCCGAACTCATTTATTGAAGCTTTCCATCGAAAAAATAGAAAAAGTTGGCAGATATAGATATTTTTATTTATTCATTTTATCTTTTTAATAGGTCAAGTAAATATATATAAAATTATCATAAATTTATTTAACTAATTCGAGATATTTTTTTTTTTAGTTTAGAACGCATGATATATATTTCAATACCTTTCTTATGACGTATATTATTATACTTATAAAGCAAAACAAGTGTCCACGCCGAGGTTTTTCACTTCATTAGTATAAATTAACTTTATACTATTAATTAATTTTGTTAACCCTTAAAATTTACCAGTTTATTGTAAACTTTATCTTGAATGCGTCAACTGTTTAAAATTAAGTTGTACTCTGATATGTGAGCTATTAAATATCCTTTTAAATAAAAGTCATGTATTTTGTGATACGATTTAGATAATTTTTTTCTCTTATATTATATATTCTAATAGTTTGAAATCTTATATCGCTTAAAAATAATATTAGTTTATAGTATATAAGTTTAAACAGAGGTAATTTTTATTTTATAAATCAATTTTATGAAATTTAGATAAATTTTTAAAATTGATTTTTTAATATAATATTAAAACTTATTATAAGAAAGTGTTTATTATATAATTTGTTAATAAGGTGTTTTTTAGACTTACATAGGAGATATACATATCTTTGTATACAATTTTGTAAAAATAAGTTAGGTTGAAATTTTCTTCATAATAATAAGAGTTTAAAAATATTTATTAACTTTTAATAAAAATAAAATAAAACTAAAATTATTAATTTAGTGCAATTTTTATGATAACATAAATTTATCAATCTTAAAATTTAAAAAATAGAGAAGTTTAAATAAAATATTTGATTATAATAAGTAAATTGAAATGTCAATAAAGTAATTCAAGTTTATATAAAAAATAATAAAAATTATTTTATGTTAATTTTTATTTTTTTAAAAAACATTAAAACAATGTTTTAAGAAGTTTTTTAATTAAACCGATTTTTAACAGATTTTTACAGGTTTAACGTATTTTTTTATCCATTTTTCTTTAGATTGATTTAGTGATTATTTGAATCGGTTTAGTAGTTCACCGATTTAATTCACCGGTCTGATCCGATTATCAAAATACGGATTCTATTTATGATTCATTTTTTTGGTAATTTTTTCAAGTTATGCTAATTTTGTAATTTTGAAGGTAAAAATAGTTCGGAGAAAACACTAAATACTTTTCGTAGTCTGTGTTTTAATAAATATAAAGCTGACAACTAGACATTTTTTTTTAAATAAATGTTCTTAGTTGATTGCATAAAGTTTGTTAATTTCAAATACCAAATGCATTTGAAACTAATCCTTGGATGACTAAGGAAAAGCAGACACATGGACGCGCTTTATTTAATTTTTGTGTCAAAGATGAAATATTATTTTAAAGAAAGGATTATTTGGTCTAACAGACATAGAAGGTAGTAGTAGGGGCAACCTAAGAAGCCAAAGACAGAGTCATATCAGTGGATGTACCGTCCATAGTATCTTCCTCAAAGTTCACGCATCAGCGAGTTTCGAATACTCCACAAGTTGGAGCAATGCCAATATGGATTGATTAAATAAAATTAAAATTGGAAAAAAGAAGAGAGAGAAAGTGAACATGGTATTGGTTTGTAGAAAATGGTATTAGGATTACTAGAATGTAATACAAAATGCTGAGGTGGTTGGACTAATGGGGAGAGAGAGAGAGATGTGTTGTATGTGGGGAATAACCGGTTTTGGGGAAGGATTCATTGCATAGTGAATGTGCAGTATCAAAACACCTGTGGCGTGGTGGTGCCTGTGGACGACACCTATATCTTTTTCTTCCTTTTCTAGTATAACACTTTATTTCTTCACCACACACACATATATATACATAGTACATTCCCCCAGACCCCAAACCTGACTTCATACATTTCAAACCTCCTTCTTCCTCTTCTATTTTTTGCCCTGCTCCGTGGGGTTTACACTCTCAAATGCTCTACACCCTTTTCTCTATAATCTGCTTTTTCATTATTCTTCTTCCTCCTCTATCAGATCGTAAGGGCTTTCACCTGCTGTCTCGCGGATTTTCTTGCTTGTGGACTCGTCCTCTGTGCTCATGCCTGCCCTTGTCAATTACAGCGGTAGGTTTTTCCTTTTTGATTTTATATGTGTTACTATATCTGTTTTTGAATTATTTGATTGCCCTTTTGGTGTGCATGTGCTGATTGAATTTATGTATAGGTTTTGAGGTTTGTGATTTGGATGGATAGGAAAATAGCAGGAAAAAAAACATCTTTTTATTTTCATGGGTGTTGTTTTGAGGGGTGCTTAGAAACTGTTTTGTTAGAGCTTGCTTTGATCTACTACTGATCAGATGTGTTTACCAAGAACACTTTTTTTTTATCAAAGAAAATGTTTTGCCTTTTCTTTCTCTTTGGTGGAATGAGCATGCATGAGGAAGTTGTTCTATTGAAAGATTCAATCTTTCTTGTATGATTTTAGGTGAATGTTGACTTTTGGTTGTGGCACATCCTATTATGTTTAATGTTGGAGAGTGTTGTTTGGTTGGGCTGATCTTTGATTTTGTGGATGGGTTTATCAGGTGATGATGAACTGTACCCGGGGGGTTCTTTCTGCCCAAGTCCAATGGAGTTGGGTCGCTTGTACTCTACTATTGGCTCCAGTTTGGATTTGTACTACCCTCCTAACAAGCGACCTCGCTCTATCCTTGAAGCTATGGAGGGTGAGCTACTTTATCAAGAGCCTGGTATTGAGGTTCTTCCGGATGAATGCCTCTTTGAGATATTCAGACGGCTCCCCAGTGGCAAAGAGAGGAGCTTATGTGCCTGTGTATCTAAACGGTGGCTTATGCTTATGAGCTCTATTTGCAAAGGTGAGATTGAGAGGACTACTTCTGTTGCTGAAACGGTCTCTCCAGATGAGAATCAAGATATTGAATGTGATGGTTACCTCACAAGGTGTCTGGATGGGAAGAAAGCCACTGATGTGAGGCTTGCTGCAATTGCAGTTGGGACTAGTTCCCGTGGGGGACTAGGGAAGCTATCTATCAGAGGAAGCAATTCTGTGCGTGGTGTCACAAACCTTGGCCTTTCTGCAGTTGCTCATGGTTGCCCTTCTCTCAGATCACTTTCTTTGTGGAATGTATCTTCCATTGGGGATGAGGGTCTGTCTCAGATAGCAAAAGGATGTCATGTGTTGGAGAAGCTTGACTTGAGCCATTGTTCCTCAATCACCAACAAGGGTTTGATTGCAATAGCTGAAGGCTGCCCCAACATGAACACCTTAAATATGGAATCATGTCCAAATATTGGAAATGAGGGCCTGCAAGCTCTTGCAAGGTTATGCCCCAAGCTGCAGTCAATCTCGATCAAGGATTGCCCTCTTGTTGGGGATCATGGAGTATCTAACCTGTTGTCCTTGGCTTCAAACTTGTCAAGGGTTAAGCTTCAGGCCTTGAATATTACTGATTTCTCTCTGGCTGTTATCTGTCATTATGGAAGGGCAATAACAAATCTGGTCCTCTCTGGTCTAAAAAATGTCACTGAAAGGGGGTTCTGGGTCATGGGGGCTGCTCAAGGTCTGCAGAAACTGGTGTCACTCACTGTTACTTCCTGTAGGGGGGTAACTGATAAAAGCATAGAAGCCATAGGTAAGGGTTGCATCAACCTGAAGCAGATGCACCTTCGTAGGTGTTGCTTTGTTACTGACAGTGGATTGGTAGCATTTGCCAAAGCTGCAGTGTCTCTTGAGAGCTTGCAGTTAGAGGAGTGCAACAGGTTTACTCAGTCTGGGATTATTGTTGCCCTTTCAAACATCAAAACGAAGTTGAGATCTCTTACCCTTGTGAAGTGCACTGGAGTCAAGGATATCGATATGGAAATATCTATGCTTTCTCCTTGCGAGTCTCTTCGATCTTTAGCCATTCAAAAGTGCCCTGGTTTTGGTAGTTCTAGCCTGGCCATGATTGGAAAATTGTGCCCCCAACTTCGGCATCTTAATCTTACTGGACTCTATGGCATAACTGATGCTGGCCTTCTCCCCCTTCTGGAGAATTGTGAGGCTGGACTTGTCAATGTAAACCTTTCTGGTTGCTGGAACTTGACTGATAACATAGTTTCAGCCTTGGCCAGGCTACATGGTGGAACACTAGAAGTACTAAATTTGGATGGATGCATGAAAATTACTGATGCAAGCTTGGTTACAATTGCAAACAACTGCCTAGTGCTTAATGATCTAGACGTGTCAAAGTGCGCAATCACTGATGCCGGTATTGCTGTTCTCTCTAGGGCCAGTCTGCTTAGCTTGCAAGTGCTTTCCTTGTCTGGTTGCTCTGATGTATCAAACAAGTGTGTCCCTTTCCTGACCATATTGGGCCAGACCCTGATAGGATTAAATATTCAAAACTGCAATTCAATTAGCAGCAGCACAATGGAATTGCTAGTGGAGAAGTTGTGGAGATGTGATATTCTTGTTTAATCAGGGAAGGAGATAGAACTGTACAGGTCACATTCAGCACTCAGCACAGACTTTGGCTGATATGCCTATCAAGTGGATTGGTGGCAGTTTGTTGACTTAGTTGTTTTCCAGGGAACTTTGGCCTGTTCCTTCATGACCATTTTTTCACAAGCATGAAATGCTTGTTCAACTTACAACCACCCTTTTGGCCTTGGCTTTACCAGAGGCTACTTCTTTCATGGCTAGGGTCCCCTGAGATTACAGTTACTAAGTCCTGGTTGGTGGTATCCACTGCTAGATAGTGCATACTTATGCTAGGTCTTAATTTGTACCGCTGGATGTTGACAATAAAAAAACATATTTTAGCTTTTGCGCATATTTGCTACGATGCTGCTTAGACTTGAGCTTTAGTTCATGTCCTTTGAAGTTGTCTGTCACTTTAGTTTATACCAATGAAGCTTCTTAACCATGCCTTAAGTGTGGAAGAGAGGTTTAACTTGGTTTCCTTTGGTCTTGTCAGTGTGGTTATGTTGTGCGATTATAAGGCTAGGTGCCTCATATTCAAGGGCTTTGGTGGTGGCAGGGAGTCCATTTGGTCTGCCACAACAATCCCATCTTTTGGGTTGTTTTATTTTATCGTTTTTTTTTCTTCCCTTTTGAATCAAGTCCTTGTTTTTTGTAGGCTTCTCTGGCTTTTGAATTGTACTAAGCATACCACTTTGCTTATCGTCAATAATAAAAATGCAATTTTCACTTTCACCAATGTTGTCGACGTTGTTTTTTATTTTTGTGTTGAATAATGGAATCTTGTACAGGTGAAGTGAATTTGGAAGGCAGAGAAGATGGTAGGTGGGGTTGTTCAAGACTCGTAACCTGCTTGTTGGTTAAAAGTCAAAAGTAAGGCATTTTTCGGTGCCTAATTTTTCGGTGCCTACTTTGTTGAAAATTTGGGTTGCACAGTACCCATATTCTTCTTATAAATACCAAAGCCATTCACCCAGTT
>Ga0209489_103756_pt1 | contig 29049 bp, 11 predicted proteins | sample SiratrowhiteBW_FD_187527 | JGI IMG/M metagenome (GOLD analysis project Ga0209489, IMG submission 187527) | Root nodule microbial communities of legume samples collected from California, USA - Siratro white BW (SPAdes) (version 2) | ecosystem: Host-associated > Plants > Roots > Nodule | place...
AAAAAAAAGGGAAAAAATGAAAAAAAAAAAAGCAATGGTTTCAAGTAGAAAAAAAAAGCAAGAACAAGTTACAAATGAAAGTAGAAAATGGATTAATACTAGAAAAACATTAACAACACTCCACCTTTGAAGAAATTTATAACGGATATTTACAACAGGGCCAGAGTGTAGAACTGTGATAGAAGCTCGGACTAGGTCGTTAGTTAGAGACCCTATGTCAGATTTGAAGACCTACATATTATTGAAATATACATATAACCTTGTCAGTAATAATTGATAGCATATGTTTAATTCACACTTTCTTAGACTAATTGTATATTTTAAGTAACCTTTTAGTTTTTAAATTTTTTAGTTTTTGATAGAAATTTGTATTTTTGGAGATTTAGGTATTTTAGTAGAAATTAGGTTAATTTTTCAGTTTAAATAGATTTTTAAGTAAACTCCTAACCCATTGTTTTATTCAAATTTTGTAGATAAACTTGACTGGAGGACAAATAGGACATTATATAAAAAGATGAGGGTATTTTCAACAATAAGCAAAGATGGAAGTGGAAAGGGCATTTTTGAACTTTTAGTCTTGGAAGGTGAATGGTCTACGAAAAAAGTACACATGCTTTTGGTTCTAATTTGTTTTTGGGAGCAATATCAAAAGTGTGAGGAGAGAAAAAACCAAGGAAGGTTTTTCTTTTTGTAATTTTGTAAAGAGGAATGATACTTTGACACCACTATTCACCTAACTCTCATTTGACACTCCTACGTGTCACGTTGGCCCACCAGCGAAAGAGAGAGAATGTGTTTGCTTTTGTTGTATATAGAAGGGTAATTTCATCAATTTCGTCAATTTCATCTAAGTTGTTAGTTGGGTATATCTAAGTGGTTAGCGATGTTGGTGTCGTTATTATGAACATAGCTAACCACTTATATGTACACGACTAACCACCTTGATAAGGTTGGAATAATTGACATGTACTGATTTAATATGAGTGTCAGAATTATGAACGTAGCTAACCACTTAGATGTACACGACTAACCAGTTATTTAAGTTGGAATAACTCATAGGCAGTGATTTAATATGGGTGTCAGAGTTATGAACGTAGCTAACCACTTAAATGTACACGACTTACCAGTTATTTAAGGTTGGAAAAACTCACAGGCAATGATTTAATATGGATGTTGGAGTTATGAACGTAGCTAACCACTTAGATGTACATGACTAACCAATTATTTAAGGTTGGAATAACTCACATGCAGTGATTTAATATGGGTGTCGGAGTTATGAACGTAGCTAACCACTTAGATGTACATGACTAACCAGTTATTTAAGGTTGGAAAACCTAACAAGCAGTGATTTAATATGGGTGTCAGAGTTATGAACGTAGCTAACCACTTAGATGTACACGAGTAACCAGTTATTTAAGGTTGAAAAAACTCACAAACAGTGATTTAATATGGGTGTCGGAGTTATGAACGTAGCTAACCACTTTGATATACACGACTAACTAGTTATTTAAGGTTAGAAAAACTCACAGGAAGTGATTTAATATGGGTGTCGAAGTTATGAATGTAGCTAACCACTTAGATGTACACGACTAACAGTTATTTAAGGTTGGAATAACTCACTGATTTAATATGGGGGTCAGAGTTATGAACGTAGTTAACCACTTAAATGTACATGACTAACCAGTTATTTAAGAAAACTCACAGGCAGTGATTTAATATGGGTGTCGGAGTTATGAACGTAGCTATTCACTTAGATGTACATGACTAATCAGTTATTTAAGGTTCGAATAACTCACATGCAGTGATTTAATATGTTTGTCAGAGTTATGAACGTAGCTAACCACTTAGATGTACACGACTAACCAGTTATTTAAGGTTGGAATAACTCACAGGCAGTGATTTAATATGGGTGTAGCTAACCACTTAAATGTACACGACTAACCACTTTGACAAAATTAACAAAATTGATGAAGTTGACGAAATTACCCTTCCGTATACAACAAAAGCAAACACATTCTCTCTTTTGCTGGTGGGCCCATGTGACAAGTAGGAGTGTCAAATGAGAGTAAGATGAACAGTGGTGTCAAACTAACATTTTCCTTTTGTAAAGAGACATTCCAGAGATGATTCATTTTTTAAAAAAGCTTTTAGGGTTAACAGTGTTACGTCTTTCACCTTCAACCGTGCTTCTTCCTCCATTGTTGTTATGTTCTCTTACGGTTCTTTCTTCCATTTGAATTCTTCTGTTCCTATCTTAATAAATTTCATTTTCATTTTGTTGATTACATCTAAAATTTATGTTTAGAAACATGTTATTGTTTTTCTTCTTAGGTTGTTCGAATTTGTTTCTCTTTTGTTTAGTTTTATTATTCATACATTGTTGATTAACTATTCGATAAATAGTAGTTAGAAATATTTTAGACCTTGTTGATTAAAAAAATTGTAATTGGCGATTAGTGATTTCTGGATTTCTTTATTGCAATTCTTGTTTGGTCTTCCATTCTGATTTATCTTCTTTTCATTTTCTTTACTGTTTAGTAATAATAGTAGTAGTTGCGTTCTTAGTTTTTGTAGTTATTTTAATTTGTAACCCTTTCGTACATTTCAATTTTACCATTTTGTTATCTCATTCAATTCAATTTTTCTTTACTGTTGTTGTTTAAAGTTTTGTATTTTGTTTGAAATTGTTGTTTTAGTTTTAATACTGTCAATCCTCTATTCTTTTTAATTTGTCACAAAGAAAGAAATTTTTTTAGTGAAATAAATGGGTTTGGGTTTCCTTGGATTCGACCTAGGTTGATCCTAAATTAGGGGAAAATTAGTTTTAATTTTGAAAACCATACGCGACCAAATTTGATAAAAAATTAAAACTAAGTTTTCCCTAATGTAGGATCAACCTATATCGAATCTAAAGAAACCTAAACCCATTTATTTCATTAAAAGTAGAGGATTGACAATATTAAAACTAAAATAACAATTTCAAAACAAAATTTTAAACAAGAACAGTAAAGAAAAATTGAATTGAATGAGAAAAATTGAATTTAATGAGATAACCAAATCGTAAAATTGAAACGTATGAAAGGGTTACAAATTAAAATAACTACAGAAATTAAGAACACATATACTATTACTATTACTAAACAGTAAAGAAAGGAAAAGAAGATAAATCAAAATGGAAGACCAAACAAGAATTACAATAAAATCACCCAAAAATCACGAATCGTCAATTACAATTTTTTTTTATGAATCAACAAGGTCTAAAATATTTTTAACTACTATTTATACCTAAGAGTTAATCAACGATATATGAACAATAAAACTGAACAAAAGAGAAACAAATTCGAACAACCTAAAAAGAAAAACAAGAACATGCTTCTAAACACAAATTTTAGATGTAATCAACAAAATGAAAATGAAATTTATTAACAGAAGAACAAAAAAATTCAAATGGAAGAAAGAACTGTAAGATAACATAACAACAATGGAGGAAGAAGCACGGTTGAAGGTGGAACGTAACACTGTTAATCTAAAAGCTTTCTTAGAAAATGAATCACCTCTGGAATATCTTTTTACAAAATTACAAAAAGAAAAACCTTCTTTCATTTTCTCTCTCCTCACACTTTTTATATTGCTCTAAAAAACAAATTAGAACCAAAAGCATGTGTACTTCTTTTATAAACCATTCACCTTCCAAGAATAAAAGTTCAAAAATGCCCTTTCCACTTCCATCTTTGCTTATTACCGAAAATACCCTCATCTTTTTATGTAATGTCTTATTTGTCCTCTAGTCAAGTTTATCTACAAAATTTGAATAAAACCATGGGTTAGAAGTCTACTTAAAAATCTATTTAAACTTAATTTATACTAAAATACCTAAATCTCCAAAAATACAAATTTCTATCAAAAATTAAAAATAAAAAGGTTACTTAAAATATGTAGTTAGTCTAAGAAAGTGTGAATTAAACATATGCTATCATACCCCCCACACTTAGACATTTTGCACTTCCAAGCAAAAACTAGAAAAGAAAACTAAACGAAACCAACTTTATAAAACTGCAGAAAATTCAACATACTAAAAATTGTGAGTAAAACAAAATTTCTATCAACCCAAATCTCAAATCTCTCAACCTTCAAGCACCTAATTCACACATCAAATTTTGCAAGAATTTCAATCAAACTTAATCCTGGAACAACTCTAAGAATCACCTCACTGTAAGTGTTTCACTCATTCTTTCAACTGTTTAGGTATAGTGTTTCAACTCAGCGCTTCACAATCATAACCATTACCATAGGCTTGAAAAGCCTAAATTCCACTGCTCACTCCACGTGCACTCAAGATCAAAAGGACTTCTTGTAAGGCTTGTAATGTGGCCAAGGTTAAGGTGGGAAATAGAAAGGATGCAGGGCTTAAAACCTGGAAAAATTCAAGAACCATGGGAAATTAGTTTTCAAAGATTAAGTGGAAGGCTATCTCAATTTAGCTCAAACCAACTTCCTTTGTTTCATTTTTCACTCTATATATAGTTTTTTCATTTTTCTTTTCAATTCAAGCCACAATTTTTTTTTCTTCTCATTTTTCTTGTCTCTTTCTTGACATTTTTTTTTCACATATACTAAATTGCTTTTCTCACTACTATTTTTTTTATTCATATCAGTAATTTTTTGAAATTTCTCAATGAGCTTAAAGTAAAACCCCCACACTTATCTTCTAAATCATTTTCCAAGACAATTTCACAACTCCTTAAAAGTTTCAAGATGAGGGTTATCATGGTTTTTCAGGCTTCAAGGATTGTAATAGGTTAAAAATCATCAATAAAAGGTCAATAAGGAGCAAACAGAGGGCTTAATGGAAAATAATACATGGTAGGCAGTTTGGCTAAGTGGCTGAAAAAATAAAAAATGGCCTATGTCATCTCAAGAGTGCACATTAAACAAACAACTTCAAAAGAGTCAATATAAGTTCTAGAATGACTACAACTATGAATGAATCACACAAGAAAAAGAAAACAACCCAAATCTCACTAGGTTAATGCTATTAAAACTGTCCCAAAAATCAATTTTTTCATGAAAAACTAATTAAACTCTATGTATGAACAAACCAATCAATTTTAAGATTCTAAACTTGGACTGATGAAATGGAAAATCACTCACAAATATTTCAAAACAGCTTTCATTAGTTAAAAAAATAGTAAAAAAAATATTTCCAAACAGCAGAAAAAGTCAGTATCTATATTGAAAATTCAAAGCAAAATCACTAAAACAAAATGCAATTCAGGAAAATGTCAAATCAGCTACTGTTTTTAAAATCAGCTACTAAAAACAGTAAAAATTTAGCAACTAAACAGAATTAGTAATACATCTATAAGATGTAAACTCTGAAAAGTAATTTAAAAAGAAATAACAAACAAATCTGAAAAATCTAAATACTAATAATTGCATCAGTATAGAACACAATTGTGAATAATGTTGAACCATTGCTTCCTACAACTTATATGTGTTTTGACACTATTGACACTAAAAAGTTTCTACTGATAATATGCCATTAACAAGGACTTTGACATTAGGACATGAAGTTTGAGAAAATGTATAGGTACTTCATGTTGATTTGCGCAAGAGCTTAGAACTATATATCCTCGATTCCTATCGAACTCAAAATTTATTCTACTCAAACGAAAGAATGTCCTACCGGTATCCGTTAATGATAAACATTTACACGACCTTAACTCAATAAAGTCAAAGTTGTCTTGTAATAATAGAAAAACCAATTTATAAGTAAAAACAACTTATATAAACAAAAGTTTCTAGTTCTTTTGTTTCAACAATTATTTTAAATCACTTCTCCCATTAAAGAGATAACTAAATATTTTCTTAGATATTGATATAAACAATGAAAATTGCATTTGTGAGTATATATACATTATACATAAAGCATGTTAATATTATCGGACACATGCACGAAGTAGGACAACATATCAATATGTATAATTGATTATGCTTATTAGATAATTATGTTGAAGGAGATGTACAGTACAAATACTCTACTTAATTATATAATATGAAATCCTAATTGATTATGTAAAGTTTCATCACATTTCTTATAATTTTTATACGTATGAATTTCGCAATTTCTGCATCATATTGTAGTCTAATATCTCTGTACTTAAGGAAAAGGAATCGGTGACAGAAAAAAGAGTTCGTGAATGGATGGGTGTGATTAAAGGAGAAAGAAAAAGGAAGATACTTCGTTAAGCAACAAAAGAAAAGGGAAAATGTATTTACTATTTTTTTTTTTGCTTTTTTTGTAAAAGATATTTATATTAATAAGATTATTTTTTATCCAAAGGCTGCAGCAGCCCGCAACCACATCCAAATCAAAATCCTTAAACAACACTACAGTGTTCATCGGAAGCCTCGCTAACTCATGTCTGTCACACTTTCCATGCCATTCTGAAACGCTTCTTTCTTCAAACGACCGTCGTTTCGTTCTCACGTTTCCGAAATGGGAACTCTAACGAGTTGCAGTTTCATGCCTCTGAACTCGGAGTTCCGCTCCAACCCGGTTCGCCGTGCCTTCAGGGAGAGGATTCAGTGCCACAGACTCACGCGCCTGAGGGGCACCTCTTGCTTCTTCTCACGCGCGCGAGTACCCAAATGGGGCAAGTTGAAGCACGTCAATTTGGGCATCCGCAGCTGTTTCGGTACTAATGACAACGACAGTGAGAAGGACAACGTTGGTGCTGTAGAGGAAAGTGGCGGCGATGATTCCAAATCCAACGTTACGACGACGATGCCTGAAGAGGAGAGAGGATTCAGTTCGGAGAAATCAACGCCTCCTTCTACTTCTCATAGGGTGCGCCTAAACTTGCAAATAATTTTATTTATGAATCCGTTTCTAAGATTAGTTGAAGTTAGCTGTTATGTTGTAGTGCTTTAGGTAGCTTCAATTTAAGTTATTTGATTTAATGTAGAATCGTGTTGTGTAACACCTAAAGTTAGTTTAAGGATTGATATTTGCTGATGCATATATGGATAAAACCCGGTGGAAATTTGTAGTAAGAAGTAGCTATTTTAGTTCTCAAATTAGACTTCACATTTGTTCTTCATTGAAGTCTGAGGGGAGTTGTTGGAGGAAAAAACTTATATGTAGTTCCTTAGGTGTTTGTGGTGTTCTCCATCAAAATTGGAGTTTTTCTTTTGTAATCCATGTTGTGTTAAAGGTTAACATAGATTATTAAGGTAAAACTCTAATTCTGATTGGAGAACATATATTCTGTTGATGGAAAAGTTTGAGTGCTAAAATTTGTATTCAGTAACATATATTATGTTGCATTATGTGCATGTAAATTTTCTGTTGTGATTGCTAATTCTATTGTTTGCTTCATTTACTTGTTTAGTCATCTTTGTCGTCGCTTGGACCAGCATACAACACTTTTCAAGTTGATTCTTTTAAACTTATTGAGCTCCTTGGGCCTGAGAAGGTTGATCCTGCTGATGTAAAGCTGATTAAGGATAAGCTTTTTGGGTATTCGACTTTTTGGGTGACGAAAGAGGAACCTTTTGGAGACTTGGGAGAAGGCATTCTTTTCCTTGGGAATTTAAGGGGGAATAGAGAGGATGTTTTTGCGAAACTCCAGAATCAGCTGGTTGAGGTCACAGGTGATAAATACAACCTTTTTATGGTGGAGGAACCCAATTCGGAGAGTCCCGATCCGCGTGGCGGGCCACGTGTTAGCTTTGGTTTGTTGAGGAAGGAGGTTTCTGATCCGGGGCCGACAACACTTTGGCAATATGTCATTGCATTGTTGTTGTTTCTCTTAACTATTGGTTCCTCAGTGGAGCTAGGTATTGCATCTCAGGTAGGCTAGTTATTGATAATCTTTGAACATCAGGTGATGATTGGTAAATCTATGTGAGCAACATGTTTCAACAGCCTTTCTCTCAAAATGTCATTAGTTGCATTGATGCTGTCATTTCTCGATATTTTGTTGATGCCATGCTTTTTTGGTTAACCAGATCAACAGACTTCCCCCAGAAGTTGTCAAATATTTCACAGATCCAGATGCTGTCGAAGCTCCGGATATGGAGTTGCTATTTCCATTTGTTGACTCAGCTTTACCTTTAGCATATGGTGTCTTGGGGGTTCTTCTGTTTCATGTAAGCGTTTCATATTTTTGTTTTGGCCTTTTTTAATAAAATTTCAAGAAAATAAAAATTTCTTTCTTTATCTTTCTGTATTACAACAAATTGGTATGAGTTTTATTCATGGGATTGGTCTTTTTGCTTTTATTAGATTTAGTTTCTTCATTATAAAAATTTAGGATCTGAATGATCTAAATAAAGTTACTACTTTTTAGACTATTGTCTTCAACAGGCTAACTTTAATTTGGTGCAAGTGATTTGTGCAGAGGTGCTGTGATGAATATGGTGTCTATGATAATGAATTATAAAGAAATTAATATCCTATAGTTCTTAGTCTCTAGTCTCTCCTTTTCTCCTCCTTTACCTAAACTCTATAATTTCCACAATACCGTTTGGCAATCTGTCATAAGAATTTAGCAACTACTCTAGTATTGTTGGTAATATGTTGATTCACTCACTATTGGCAATGTATGACAGCAGTCAGAAGTTTGAGTTAGTCTGCAGATTCAGATAATCCACTTTATACATATGTACTGTCAAATATTGTATAAATAGCAATACCTGCCATGTGCGCTGTGTTGAAGATCACTTTCTATCATATTTATTACTTATGTCCAATGGCCCAACCTTACTTCCTATTTTATTTGTTTAATTTTCTCTCTACACATTGTTACTAAGTTGCTTAAATTACCCTCGTTGCTTTTTATTTTCTGTGTACCTGACAGATATGGGTATGTGCAGGAGGTTGGACACTTTCTAGCAGCATTTCCTAAACAAGTAAAATTAAGCATTCCTTTCTTCATTCCAAACATCACACTTGGCAGCTTTGGTGCTATTACCCAGGTGAGATTATCTAATTTTTCTTACTAGTCACTTTCGTATCGAATTTGTGACCGCTGGCAAAGCTTTTATAGTAGCAAGCATCTGTTTAGCATCCAAATAATCGTCCATAGCATCTTCTAACTGTCTATCTATTCTATTGCTACCAAATATGACATGCTATAACATTTAGTTAGACTAAAGTTCATTTCTTAAGTTTTAATATGCTCTTAAATGCTGATCCATGGTTGTTTACACTCCATTGTAGTTTAAATCCATCCTTCCTGATAGAAGTACACAAGTAGACATATCACTTGCTGGTCCCTTTGCTGGTGCTGTATTATCATTTTCAATGTTTGCTGTTGGCCTTCTTCTCTCATCAAATCCAGATACAACAGGAGATTTGGTGCAAGTTCCTAGCTTGTTGTTTCAAGGTTCCTTGCTTCTTGGATTGATCAGTAGAGCCACCCTTGGTTATGCGTATGTCCCCTTCCTTCCATGATTTTTAATGGATTAAGAATTAATTAGCTAAACATAGGTCCGATGCTTGTGATTTCTTGTCATTAATTTATTTAATATACACTATTTTAATGGATAAAATGGATAATTACATTTAGGTTATTTTCCAAATCAAGTTGTTTCTAAGTGTATGTATTGCTTGCAGCCAATGGTTTTAGGTAGTGTTTGGCCTGGTTTGTTTAGAGATTAAAAGCTGTTTAAGGTTAAAGTTGAAAGTAGGTACTATAAATTTAATGATAAAATTGTTTGGTAATTTAATATAAGTTACTTTAAATTTTAATATTGTGTTTGGATAGAGTGTCATTGACTAAACGTATTTTTCTTTTGGTGATGTCGGACAAAGTTTCTTTTAAGTTGAAGCTGATCGAGGATATCTTTTGGCCGTGTAAGTTAGGGTTAAACTTTGAGTAGATGTCAAACACAATTTCATTAATTGACATTAACTAGGGTTATTTTTCTAGTGTTAACGGGGGAGCGTCTCGGCTAACCTCGACTAGGAATTTTTTTAGGAAATGTTAGTTGGGGGAATTTTGTAGTTGACCCTAGTGGAAAAGGTGGTCAGAATAACATTGGCTAATGATGTCAATGTAAGTTGAAATTATTGTGATTGTTAATAATAAAAAATAACCTCAATCGATATTAATTGAGAAAAAAATTTCTGGAGTGGAAAAACTCTTGGTGGACTTTTATAAAATAGTAGCCTCAACGAATGTCAACTCAAAATCACTACCAACCGATGTATTTGAATCATTAAATATTTTTTAATAATCAAATGAATTTTTATATTGATGGTAATTGAAATACTTTGTCGAAAAAAGAAAATTAAAATTCAATAAATTTGAAATGCTTTATCTAAACAAAACATTTGAAAATGTAAAATTTAAATTAAAAGCAATTTAAATTCATTGTATTTTAATTTCCTTAAAATTTTGAAATTCCCTACCAAACACAAGGTAAGTTAAATTTGGATCTCGAGTTTTAACAATATAGGTCCAACGAAGAAAGAGAAGTAAAAGTCAAAATCTCATAAAACTAGCTTTTTAAAGAGCTCTTTTATTTTTTTTCAAACTTTTCTTATTAAAAAAGGCTACTTTTTTCTTAAAAGAGAGAAATCCAACATAAGTTGGGCCAAACACTATCTCAGTATCTAGTTTGGAATTGATGCTTATGTAGGTAATTTTTTATTCGGGCCTCAGTTAACGTGATACATTGCTATTTGTTAATGTCAACGTGCAGAGCAATGCATGCTGCAACAGTTTCGATTCATCCTCTTGTGATTGCAGGCTGGTATTCAACTTTTTCCTCCTGTAATCTAATTTAGTTTCATTGAGAAATCAAAATTAATTTAAGAAATTTGTGCTCCCAAGCATACTCTTGATCATTAATTTTCCGTAACATGCCTGCTTATTTATTTGTTTATTATGATTTTTCAGGTGTGGCTTAACCATACAAGCTTTTAACATGCTTCCAGTGGGGTGCCTTGATGGTGGAAGAGCAATACAGGTATCTTGTTCTCCTTTCAAGCTTTAGCTGGTGAAAAATACATTGCTTACCTTGTAATTTTTAAAAGTAATTTGGGACAATATTTGAGTCAGGGAAGATATAGTCTTATTATTTTCAGTTTTGAACTAAAATGAAAAATACTCTCCACATTCATCAATTCCAATTAGGATAATAGGTAAAGCAACATAAATGCAATGGTCATGTAGGGCTTTAAGCTTCAATCGAGGACAATGCTTTGAGAGCATTTTGAAATTTTGTAGTAGATACCATGCTTAAAGCTCCTTTCATCTTCCTTTCTTGCTAGCAATTAATAGAAATATGACCAAACACACTATCACAAAATTAGTTAGCTAAAAACCGTGCTTGCTAGGTTTTGTTTCTGTTTTAATTTAGGACCCATGACATTTTGCCGTGTGTTTTAATTTTTGTTTATATCAATTATCAATTTGTATATTTTCTGACTGTTATCAATGCAGTCAACGGGTTAAAAGACTCAAAACTTAGTATTCTAAGTTGGGTGGATGGAATTAAGAAGATGGTTGAATGACTTGTCTGGGAAGTGAAATGAAGAGTCAGAAAATAAGAGGACAGTCCATTTTTTCTGACACTGGCAGGAAAAACCAAAGTTAGGCTTCAACATGTAGTTGGTGCCTCTTGATGTCATGACCTTTTAGGAACAGGTTGGAATGTGAATATTTTAGTCATATATACATGATAACCACAACTTGTGTTGGCCATTTTGGTACTAAGTGTTAGGGCATTTGTCGGAAATAGGGGATATAGAAGAGACCTAATAATTTTACTTTATGGGCAAGATGCTGAGAATTAAAAGGGAGGACACTGTTATGACATGACTTTCCCTCTGTTTTATTGTAATGAGTAAAGTGGGGACATACCTGTAACGGGAATGATTTGAAGTGAGAAACTAGAATGACATAATAGTTAGACAAATACTTTCTGCAAGGGTCCAGGAACCCTTTTGTAACAGTATTATGGTAGTTTGGTGTAGAAGGTAAAGTCTTTGGAAAATAGAACTCATTCGTATATCCTTGGTTATTAGTGCCTTCTGGCTTACCTACTCTGTCCGCAGCGGTCACATAAGTTCAAAATTCATATTTATATGTATTTTTTATGACGTAAGGATAATGCTCTGATGTTAAAAAGGTGATAATGTGTTAAACTTAGGTATAAACTTTAAAACCTTTGACATGGACATCTATAACTTTTACTGGATGATGTAAATTTGTAATTTTTTGTTTGCCTCTTATGTGTCCTGCCAGTGGTCATGTAACTTCAAAATTGAAACCAGCTTTAATTCATATTTCAAATGTCTTTATTACTTATGATAATGATCTGATGTTAAAAGTTTATATATTATATTGAGCATAGGTATAAAATTTACAACCTAGGACATGGAAATATATATAATTTTTTTAATGGAAGATGTGAATAGAGCTCACACGAGTATCCTCATTCGTATGATTAGGTACCTTAATATTTCTCGAACATGAAAAACATTTCATTTTTCTAATTGTTCTGAACTATCTACTATGATGGAGGGTGAGCATTATAATTTAGGTTCTTATTGTTGTAAAAAGCATATGCTAATTCTGCTACATGTTTTTGCAGGGTGCTTTTGGAAAAAATGCGCTAGTTGGCTTTGGTTTAACCACTTATACATTGCTTGGATTAGGAGTGGTATGTCTGATCTTTCGTTTGGATTAAACAAATCAAACATATGGTTGTTGAATAACATTGTTGAAAGTTCAACCATTGCATCATTTGGTTGCACACATAGTTACCAGCCTTTGTGCATTTTCTAGTTTACTAACTCCCCAAAAGGAAACAGGAAATATGTGAACTAATAACAGTTGGTGTCCTTGGTTCCTCATTGTTTGTCATATTTCTTGATTTATTATGGTAATTTATTGTTTTCCATTTTTTATTGAAAGTTAAATTGCACTTTTTGTTTTCTTTTACTCCTTTCAACAGCTTGGTGGACCTCTTTCACTTCCTTGGGGGCTTTATGTTTTGTTATGTCAGGTACGCAAATACTTGTCTTGAATTTGAAAGGAAACGATGAAACTGTAGTTAATTGTTTTTTCACCTATATTTGAATTTTTACTTATTTATTTGCAATGTTTTTCAGAGGACACCGGAGAAACCGTGCTTAAATGATGTGACAGAAGCTGGAACATGGAGAAAGGCACTTGTAGCAGTTGCTATTTTTCTTGTTGTCTTGACTCTTGTTCCTGTCGGGGATGAGCTTGCAGAGGAACTTGGTATAGGTCTTGTAACTGCATTTTGATGGCTATGCCAATTTTTAATTAAAATTGAGTAGTGAAATATATAGGAAATATCGTTACCAAAGCCAAGTTCAATTCAGTTCTAATTTATATGCGACCCCTCCTAATAGAACCTTCACTCTATTGGGCAAAAATTATCAAAAACAGAAAAAATATATATCTATATTGATAGAAAAAAAATTGTGAAAATCCATTTTTGTCATCCTTTCCTTCGAAAAAAAGATTGAAAATTATCATGAACTTGTTGGGGAAATTGTATTTTGTACAAGGTCGTTTTATGTTGCAACAGGGGCAAAGAAAATGCTTAATATTTTCTTGTAATCTATGTTTCCATCTAAGACCAGTTTCCAATGCTTAGCATAGTAAACCATCTCAGCACCCTTCCTCAAAAGCCTATCAAACTATAGTATTTTACATGACATGTGTAAAGTAATTAATTGTTTATGAGAGAAGTTTTTGTCTTTAATTAAAAGTTTTGTCCATTTGTATTGTTAAAAAAAATAAAATAATGCACGCCATTTCAATTATATATTGTAATAAAAGAAGAGAATCAACACATACAAAACCCTATGCAAATTCCAAAATTTAGGGGTCAATTATGTACTGCATTTGCCTGTAGTTAAACAAAAATCCACTTCCTAACTTTTTCCCTTCAATTTACCACTTTAGTCTTTGGTGTTGTATAAAAAAGAACAACCATAAACAAACGCTCTTGTAACAAATAAACTTTTCTAAAATATACATTTTAAAACTTTGCATTTGACAATGTCATATAAGTAACAAATAAGTAAAACTACGAATAATAAATATTTTATATTATACAAAAATGGTAAAATTATTTAAGTAAAAGAATCACACATATAAACTATAATTACCAAAAAGAGTAATGACAGTAATTTCTTCTATTTTTATTGCACTCAAATATACCAATCTATTTGTATCACCTCAAATTTATTGTAGTAATCATCAATTATATATTTTCATTACGAAATCAAAATAGATCTTGCGATATTTTTTTTAATTAAAATATACAATAAATTTGAAAATAAAATATACATTAATATTATCAATTAATTTGAATAAGAATTTGTAAATATATTATAAATTATGGTTGTTAACCATCAGAGCAAAATACCCCCCCTGATATTCTCGTAATTAAATATATGGTAATTTAATTTATTATTTGTATATATTTCTATAATAATGTACATTGATATTGCTAGTTTAAATTTTAATTACTAAAATTACACATTTTGAGGGATAAGAAGGATTAATAACTTTTTTTTTTTAAAAAATAGTCAAATATTCTAACATCCCATATTTTTCATATAATAAGAACTTTATTATATAGAAATTATATAATAGACTTAAATATAAATATCCATACATTTATCATATATTTCAAAATTTCAAAAATACTTTTCCACATAAGATTTAATAAAATTATCTTCGTACAATCACAAAATAAAATAAAAGTAGACTTCTACATCAACTCACTAAGGAGTCACATGATGGAGTCAGGCATGAGAAGTAATAAGATTCACTTTTATCAGAACAATATGGAAACACATTGAACGCAATCAATTAATCCAAACAAAAACCAATATGCAGTTGAAAACAGAATAATAAATCAACACCAATAGTTAACATGGAAAAAACCTCTCAATAGAAATAAAAAACTCATAGCTCTCAAATATGGTGAAATTTTAAAACAATTGGAGAAGATTTTGTTGGGAAAATCGAGGGGAAACATCGGGTAGACAAACAAGAATGAGACAAGAGCCAAACCCACATAAGGAATGACACCACCTTCAACCCAAAACCTTAAGGCATCAGGTTTGTGGGTCTTCTTTCTTATATGTTGCTCAACTTACTCATTTCTACTCAATGTGGGACTTAGACTCACACTTGGGCACTTAACAATCTCCCCCTTAAGTAAGAGTCCCTTTTCCACATTGGTACACCCCCTCGAGCGGAAACATTTTCAAACATAAGTACCTCACTCACAAACGATCCTCACTTGTATCATCGTTTACACACTTAAACAGAACACGCTTGTCTAAAATCTCCACCATGAAAACTTTCAATACACGGATCAAATTGTACTCATCTGAGCCGTTCAACATCACAAACCATCGACTCTGATACCACTTGCTGAGAAATCTAACGGGAGAAACACAGGGAAGATCAAACGAGAATGAGACAAGAGCCCAACCCAATAAGAGAATGACACCACCTTCAACCCAAAACCTTAAGGCATTAGGTTTATGGGTCTTCTTTCTTATATGTTGCTCAACTTTCTCATTTCTACTCAATGTAGAACTTAGGCTCACACTTGGATACCTAACATCACAACACTGGGCAATCCTCTTATCACGTCTAATAGGCAATCATCACAAATTTAAAAAAGAGGATAAGCTAGTGAGTTTTAAAAAAATGTATTTTCATAAATTAAATTTCTATCTCAACCAAACAACAAATCAAGCTTTCATAATTCATCTAATACATCACATCATCAGTAACACATCACACTCATGTGACACCCATATGATCTAGTATAACCGATTTTTTTCACACCGTAGCGCAGTCATACAAACATTTCAATCCATATGATCTAGTCTAACTGGTTCTTTTTCACACCATAGCTCAGCCATATAAACTTAATCCATATGATATAGTCTAACTGGATCTTTTTCACACCGTAGCGCAGGCATATGAACCTGTTAATCCATATGATTTGGTCCAACCATTTTTTTTTCACATTATGGTGTAGGCATATGAACTTATTAACCCACATGATATGGTATAATCGGTTCTTTTTCTCACCGTAGCGCAGTCATATGAATTTGCTAACCCACATGATCTGATCTAATCGGGTTTCTTTTTTTCACACCATAGTGCAATCATATGAATCTATTAATCCATATGATCTGGTCCAACCGGTTCTTTTTCACACCGTGGCACAATCATATAAACCTCCTTTGACTCTCACCACCTAGTCATCTTGATTTATGATTCCAATAACTAGTATAATCAAATCCACAAACAATGCACATCTTAACAATTTCAACACTGATATCTCCTTTCCTAAAGATATTATGTCTCAATCACACACCACATCATTAACAAACATTGATACTACATCATACAATACACAAACACTCATTCAATTTAATTCAAATTCATCTAATTCATATTTAATAAAACAAGTAATTACAATATCTAGAAAAAAATATACAATTAGCTTCTCTTACTTAACATTAAAAAAAATATATAATTAGCTCTCCTTACCTCTATAGAGTAGAGATACTCAAAGGAGTTCTAAAAACCTAAAATTACAGACAACTAACTCGGTTCAAAAGTCTAATCAGACACTCTTGCTCTACTCAACTTTAGAAATCTAGGAATGACTTCTACTCATCAATTTGATAAAGAAGGAAGACAAAATTTTAGGAAGAAGATAAAGAAAATGGAAAGAACAACTTTTGATGAGAGTTGGTAGTTTATATATATATATATAAACAAAATATCTTCTTGAAGAGAGTTGATGGTTGTTATAAAAATAAAGACTGAATAACTTATTTTTCTATTTATTTAAACTTTTATGTTACAAGAATATTTAAGAGTTATTTTATTTATCTTTAAAACTAAATTCTATATTAATTTTTATTTTAGAATTATTTTATAAGGTATTACAAATATAGTATTATCATTGTATAATTTTTTTCTATATAAAATATTCTTGTATATGTTAACAACCAATAATGATTATCATATTTTAAGTACCCTGTTTTTTTTTTCAAAATTGTTATTAAGATATAAACGTCTCTTTAATAAAGGTGATAACCACAATCTTGTATAGACATTTTTGTTTTCTTTTCAAAATTGCTTTTAAGATAGAACTGCTTCCTTCTTCTCATAAAAACACTCCCATACCTACAAAAGTGTAATCAATGAAATTATATTTATTGATTTGCAGTAACCTACAAACTTTTCCGAGTTAAATTATTTTCCCTTATCTTCTAATTTCTAAAATATTCAGTTATATTAAATTTGAATTAATCTCATTTTAAAATACTTTATTTTATTGATTTTGAATTAATCTGATTTTAAATTATTTTACCTTTTAAATGTTTTGTTTAAATAAGACAATTTAAATTTAATGAATTTTAATTTTCTTGTTTAGATAAAATATTTCAGTTACCATCTAATTCAAAAAATTATTTAAATATCAAATAATTACTAAAATTAAAAATATTAATATAGTAATATTTTGTAGCAGATATTGCTTGATATTTTTTCTTATCAAAGTTCTTTATTGTTTCTTTTTATATTTGTAAAACTTAATCTCAATTTATATCAACAAGTTATGAAATGCTAGATGAGGCTAAATCTAAGTAAAGTAGTACTAAGTCAAGCTCATGTAAGGTTGGGACAATTTAACTTAGGTTAGAGTCATGCCAAGTCGGCTTGAGTCTAGATCAAGTATTGTTGGTCAAGGACTCAGGTTAAGCTGAGTAGGCCCTAATAAAAAATATTAGGGTTTAAGGTCAAGTCGAATCGGCATAGGTTCAGTCTAGTCAAGTTGAGTCGGCCTAGGTCTAGTCAAGTCAAGTTGGCTGGGGTCAAGGGCCACATTCACCTGACCTTGACCTTACAGAGACAAATAAAAAATAATAATAAAAATTTCGTTAGACTGAAAACCTGCAAGGGCAGTCTAAGCAAAAAGGAGGACAATAAAGAAAATAAAAAAGTGAAAAAAAGAGAAAACAGAGATAAAAACGAATGTGTTGGGAGCCACTGGATCCGATGCAATGCCTAGTTGATGATCCTTATTTTAAAAAAAACTCACGGATATCTTGAGCTTTCATATCCTTTTCCTGACAACCTTTCAACCCTTAGCCACATTGAAAGCCTCAATAAAGTTCATATTGATCGAGGAATGATTGCTTTAATTTTCAAAGCTTAACTTTACGACAAGAGGACGTGACCAACAATGTTGTTGAAGAAAAAAAGAAAGAAGAGCAAGAAAAAAATAAATAAAAATAATAAAAATAACGTTTGAAATGCTTATAGTAGAAGGCAACATTCTATTATCAACCAGTAAGCCAACTTAAGATAAGTCAACTATACTGAGGCAATCATTATGTCCACCTTCCAAAAAAACCTTTCTTCATCCTTGTACATCAAAATTGAGGCAGTTTCCATTTGTTTCATACAAATTCGTCCTGTTTAGGGATATAATTTTCTCTATATGTTGCACTAGACAATCTTTATCAAACCTAGCTATTCATTCTACCCTTCAAATAAGTAATCCACACTTCATCTAACCTACCCAATACATCAAAGTTGGGGCAGTTTTGTTTCGCATGTGTACCTTACATGAGATTTTTCCCTTTAGAAGGGCATATGAATGATAACATATATGAGGCTATGTAATTCCAGTTTCCTTCATACCTCTTCAGTTTTCTCTCTCACATCTTTCATACACTTATGAATTCAAGTGCATGCATTAAAATATTGTTTTAAAGGAAAAAGTCAATAATGTCTCAATCTTAACATTAACTTTAGGATTTGCAACATCCCTCATTTTCAAGACCAAAACAAAATTTTGATATCAAATGAATTCAATGATTGCAAAGAGAACAATCGATTCTGAATGTTAACATTAAAATTCCAAAAGTGAAAAAAAAAAAGAGAAAAAAAATGAAAGAAAGTGGGTCTCATGCATTCATGCAACATCTTTAGCACAAACATTCTTTGTTATTCTAAATGTGAACATCTGAACAAAAATGAAAAAAAGAGTGAGTCTCATGCATGCAAACTCTTCAACATACATAATTTGTTTCCTCTATAAAATCCATTTTAGCGTTCACATAATGTCCGTTTGCATAATTTGTCTTTTTAATACAGCTCCTCTCCCTGGGATTGGCCTAAGATCACTTTTACTTTCAGTTGTGAGACCAGCTCCACGAGAATGGTCTCAATCTCTCACCTTGTTTCTTTTCAATCATAATGGTGTGAGGCCTTCGGTATTGCCATGGTCTCAATCTCTCACCTTGTTTCTTTCAATCGTGATGGTGTGAGGCCTTCGGTATGGCCATGGTCTCAATCTCTCACCTTGTTTCTTTTAATAATGATGGTGTGAGGCCTTCGGTATGACCATGGTCTCAACCTCTCACCTTATTTCTTTCAATTGTGATGGTGTGAGGCCTTAGACATGGCCATGATCTCAATCTCTCACCTTGGTGATCAAGAGTTGATAAGTTATATATCCTCGTAGGTGATAAGATTTGATAAAGGTTTATATCCTCTTGGTATTAAGGGAGTTGCATATCCTCTTGAAATTGTTTAAGAGTTGATTCTTTGTATAACTTTGTCAAAGTTAATTAGTGGAAAAATATTCTAAGGTTGAATTATTGAAATTGTATGCAAGATCGAAGGATCTAATCTAGTATAAATCTCGTATTTTTTTACTCTTGCTTATCTTGTTTTAGTTTTACTACACACAATTCTTGAATCAATTTTGTTTTCACTTAAAATTGCATTCTCCTTTCAAGTCTAAAAGGAATGTAAAGAAAATAGTTTTTCAAAAAAAACTTTTAAAAACCAATTCAGTCTCCTCTTAGTTTTATTAAGGCATTTTTTTTGCTAACAACTAATCTTTGCGATATTTAGCATATATAAGATAATTTTAAGTTTAGCCTATAAATATCTTAATCTATGATAGTATTTTAGACTATTCAAATATCCATATACTTGATAAGTAATTCCTTAGAACCACCACAATCTTTATATTTTTTTATATAAAGTATCAAATTGACTTTCCAAATTAATATGGTCGCACTAGTTATAAGATCAGCTAGAACTATTTCTCAATTCAACTCACTAACTTCTTTGAAAATTTTAAGAATTGCATAATTTGACAATTATTAAAATACATTACAATCTAAATAAATGTAAAAAGAATACTAGAAAAGTAAACAAAGTATATAACTAACTTACTTTTAGAAGTTTATAGAATTAAAAACTTATTTAATTTAGCTTTTTATTATATATACAAAAGGATAACATTTAAAATATTTTTAACACATAAAATAAAAAGAAATAAAATAGGAATTAAAATAATTTAAATAAATAATTAGTTGTGGATTAGTATATCAGAGAGAATAATTTTAAACAAAAAAAACATAAAAGGAATGAAATAATATGTTACTGAAAATAAATAAATTAAATAATAAAAATATAATTGAATTGAATTAAAAACAAAAGACAATATATTACTAATAAATAATTAAATAATAAAATATAAATAAATAAAATTACTATTACATAAGTAGAAGTGAATAATAATAAGACTAGTATATAAGTAAAATAAATTAAATAATATAAATATACTCACAATTAAAAGCGAATTAAATGATATTAAATATACTTTAATAAAAATGACTAGTAAATAATTATAATTAAATTGCATGATATAAATATAAAATAAACTAATAAAAGAATAATTATGCAAGAAAGGAAATTAAATTATAGAAATATAAAATATAAAACTCAAATAAATTAAATAATAGAAATATAGCATGAAAAGAAAATGATTATTGTGGAAATAAATTAAATAATAAAAATATAAAAATAAATAAAGTAAAATAATTTGTAGTTCAAAATAAATAAAAGAATCATTAAAATACTATAAAAATATTTAACTTTAGTCCTCTTATTTTTATTGATCAAACTTAGGAAAAGTTACAGTATTTAAGTAACAGATAGAGAAAAAAAATGATATATTAAAAAAACGATAATGGACGAATATGAGATGATTGAGAGAGAAAAAAAATATTAAAAGGAAAGAGAAGAGAGAAGAGAAAAACATATTTATTTTAAAGAAATATAAATTATTTTCGACCTTTTAAATTAATTTGGAGTGAAGGTATTATAAAATGAATAGACAAGAGATAATAGAGTTAAAATATTATTATTAATTTGTTTATATTATTTTTGTTTAAAATAATTTCAATTTAAAATATTTCAACACAGGACAGGATTCAGTTGCCGCCGCAGAGTGTTTCTTCGCTCTCACCAATAACCAACTCTGCGTCGTAACCTCGTCCTTGTCGAATCTTTTTTTCGCTCGTTCCTCTGCAGACCCAAAAGGTAAACATTTCTCCTTTTGTTGTTGCTGCTGATTTTGAATGTTATTTGGAACTGTGCTTGTGATTTTAGATTCTGTTTATACCTTTTGGGTCTGTCATTCTGATATTGGTTTTCGACAAATGTTGCTATTGATTTTGGGACTAAGCTTCTGATTTTGATTTTCCACAATTGAAAAATTGTGCTTTTGATATCTGGGTTCTCGTCTCGATTTTCTTTTTCTTATTCAGAAGAACTTGTTTGTGTAAGCAACCACGTTGTACTTGTGTGCTTTCACACGATAACTTTTGTTTTTTCTGGGCTTTCTTGTTGTGAATAGTTAATTTTTCCATGGAAGCTCAGCAGATTATTTCCAGATTTTGTCCAAAACCATCACTAGCGCCATCAATTCCAACGGTGAAGCGACCATTCTCTTTAAATTTCCCTCCTCTACTCTCTTCATCGTCATACCCTTTTGTTCAGTCTCAGAATCTTGACGTCCCAAGTGGAGCTTTACATGCTATCAGTTTTGTGCACAAAGAAGTTTGTTCTAGTTCTTGGAGAATATGGTGTAGCAAGAGTGGTTGTAGTACTGCAGAACCAGAGGAGGAACATGAGGTGAGGGCAGTGAGAAGAAAAAAGCTAGCAGTTTTCGTGTCTGGTGGAGGATCCAACTTCAGATCAATTCACGAGGCCTCCAAAAGGGGATCGCTTCATGGAGATGTTACTGTATTGGTCACAAATAAAAGTGGTAATTCTCTATCTTATTAGCCCTCTTCTTTTTATTTTTGCCCTCTCGTGTCATCATTTAGCCTAGCTAAAATCTTGCTTTTCCTAGAAGTGTATCTCCTTCAATTTTAGCTTATAATAGTCACTGGATAGGATTAGGATTTCATGACTGCTAAACTTCCTTGTGTTGCATGGCATGTTTGTTTGGACTATTTTTTGATTTCCCTTTTATTTTGAGCCTTGGTCTACTAAAATTTGTTTTTTGTTTCGTGTAATACCAGAGTGTGGAGGTGCAGAGTATGCCAGAAAAAATGGTATCCCAGTTATATTGTTCCCTAAAACAAGGGATGAACCCGAAGGATTATCTCCTAGTGACCTTGTTGATACACTAAGGTATGATGCTTCTTTAATTGATTTCCTGCAATTGTATTTATCTTTAGACTCTGGGGTCTTTAGTTTTTTTAATGAATGTGTGGATTCTTTGCAAAGTTGAAACGCAAATAAAAAACCAGTGTAACTCAAATATGGCAAAATCTGTGAAAGGGACAAAGGAAGACTTGCAATCTACTTCATGGAGTGGTTACATTATTAATGTATAATACATTTTTAATCAGGAAATTCGAGGTAGATTTTGTTCTTTTAGCTGGATACCTCAAAATGATACCAGTGGAGCTGATTCAAGCTTATGAAAGATCTATATTCAACATTCATCCATCACTTCTTCCTGCTTTTGGAGGCAAGGGCTACTATGGTATGAAGGTTCATAAAGCAGTAATTGCTTCTGGAGCAAGGTATACTTCTCATGAAATATCTCAAGCACTTCAGTGAAACATTACTGTACTTGGTTCTTGATAACATGTCTGTGCTTCATTTTTCTGTGTTGGTCAGGTTTTCAGGTCCCACTATTCATTTTGTTGACGAACACTATGACACAGGGCGTATCCTTGCACAGCGTGTGGTCCCTGTGCTTGCTAATGATACTGCGGAGGAGTTGGCTGCAAGGGTTCTCAACGAGGTAATGACAGACTATATCATTAATCAGCTCCCAGAAAGGGTGGCATTTTAAGCTATTCTATAGTTTTAACCCTGAATGGAGTTCAGCCAATATCTTTGTGATAAGCATTCTGTTAGGAATGATTTTAGGGAACATCTAAAATGTGAAAACCTCTATAGGTTTATTGTAGAAAGAAAAATTGGGGAAAGGGTCAAATTGTAAATTATAGTTGACTGGGTCAAGTTGTTAGCTATTTCTGTTAATACGTTGGAAGTCTTTTACACAGGACTTTGTCTTTCTGGTTTTCCAGTGTGAAAAGGAGAGTGCTCCTTTTGGGGTTCTACTTTGTATACCTTGGTTCTTGAAAGAGTCTTGTTGATAATCAATACAAAAGTCATACACTTCTTTTTCTCTCTTGTTGTCTTTCTATTATCTTTTTTTATTTCAAGATATTAACACATTCATGAACCTTGACATTTATGCAATCGAAAGACCAGCAACTTAGCAGACTGTCAATGATAGGATGGGCATAAAGAGGCCCAAAAGAAGGAAAATAAAATGCCACAGATTTTATAAGATGGTCTTAGAATGTTAGAAATAATATTTATAATATTATTTAGTTTAACTTTAATCCCTAAAATGAGATGATGCACTTGTAGGTTCATCATTTAGTTGTTGGTGTCTGTTTGGTGATACAAGTGTCTTCCTCTCTCACCTATGAAAAAAATGAGAAATATCAATATTTATGTTTATCTTCTTTATAGCTTTAGTGGTAGATTTTAGAGTAGTGTAGTTATTTGCTTCCTATCATTCAAGATGAACTCCATTGACTAATGTTTATTTATTTATTTTTTCAATTTAGGAGCACCAATTATATGTTGAGGTTGTGGAGGCTTTATGTGAAGAGCGTGTGGTTTGGAGGGAAGATGGTGTTCCTCTCATCCAAAGCAGAGAAAACCCCAATGAATTTCGCTGATTACCATTGATATGGTATGATATACTCTTTTGCATTTCCTTGATGAAGTCTTGCATCTGATGGGATTTTTGTTTCTCTTATAGGGGATTTTGGTTGTGAAAACTTCACATTTACCCCAAAGCTGTTGTAGTTAATGAATTGTAATTATTAGGTAGGTAATTTCAGGTGCACTCATAGGAGACATATAATAAGCAAGAAGTCACAAACTTATATCCTCATCTGATCTGCATAAACTGATATATGCTCTTGGTGGATTTTAATATGGGGTGGATTCCTTCATCCCCTGCACAAGTTTCCACGAACATATCATGATTTTGCTCCTCGATAAAGAAATTATCTACTATACTATTTGGATCAGAGATTTGATGTGCCATAAGACATTTTGTAATTTATAAATATTGAGTCTGTAATTGAACTGTCTCTGAATGCCAAAGCTGAATTAGTTCTTTGTTAGCCATTTATTTACAAGTATTCTCCTGCTACTTCACTTGTTGAGCATATTGAAGGTAACCCAAATTGAACTTTGATTCATATTACTCTGGAAAGTTGCCGTATAATGTTATTTTGGCATTTTTAAAAATAAAAATGTTAAATATAAGTGACGCTATTAACCTATCTAAATTGTAAGTGCGCACAGGAAGAAAGTTAGGAAATGTTAAAATAATAGTAGTAGAAGCTTGGGAACTTAGAAGAGTTGGTTTGCCAAAGGAGATTTTCTTCAGTAGGAAGATGTTGACTATTCATGTTGGTAAAGAGGGTATTTATTTAAATTGATTGTAGGAAAATCACACTTGCTGTTTGGGGAAATTCATGGGTCTATTGAGAAAGCTAAATTACTCAACATTTATGGGTTATTTTTTATTTTCTTCAACGCAACTGATATGGTATAATTTCTAACTTTTTTGTATTATTTTATCAAACTATAATGATTATCATTGCCATTACTACAATATAGTTACGATTTGTGGAGGTTAAAAATGCAATTTTTGACTGCTAAAAACCTTTACAAATGTCAACTGTGAGGTTAAAAATCTGTTAGAACTACATGCCTCGTAAATAAGTTCTAGCAATTTTCTTGCAAAAACACTAATACTTTTCTGACAATTATAAACACTCTTTATTACTGTTTTCAGATTTTTATGTTTAAGTAAAACTGTAGAAATTGATACTAATTTCTTTAGTTATCACGGTAAGAATTCTCTAGAGAAAAAAAAAATGCTGAAGAGTGAGGGTAGAAAATGGATTGCTAGAATATTAAATAACATATATTTTGTAGTGGGTGAACTCTTGCTACAGTAAGGGTTCTTCTTCCCAGGGTTTCTTTCTGCACCTCTATAAAGTGTAAAAATTGTCAAAAATACCTCTCCATTGTGGTGGTTTCGTTGGACAATTTCTGAATTGAATGATATATAAAACATTTGGAATTATACAATTTAAAAATTAATTTAGAAATTTTTTTGAATTACATAATTTTAAAATTAGAAATGTCGATATTATATTTCAGATTATTTTAATTTCAAATTATTTATTTTTATTGTTGTTTAAATAAATTATATAAATAAAAACATATTTTGAATTATACAATTTAAAATATATTTTAGATTATACAATTTAAAAATATATTTTAAGATTTTATAATCCTAAAATATATTTATAATTATATAATTCGAAAATTATTTTACAATCTAGAAAACTCATCCACATTATTTCTTGTATGTCACTTATTCACCCAGTGCATGATAATGCTTTCACAATCATGTCAGATATTCTTTCCATTGAGCATACTTGTGTTAAATATTGCTCTGTGCATGATAATGCTTCCACAATCCTGTTAGATATTCTTTCCATTGAGCACACTTGTGTTAAATATTGCTCTTATTATCTTAAGATGTGTTTGGTTGGATCAATTTAAAAAGATTTATTATCCAAGAAGATGAATTTGGATAAATGAAAGCTGTTTGGTTGACCTAATTTGAAAGAATAGATTAGGAGAGATTTACAGGATGAGGGATCTTTGTTCATATGAAGAGATTTGAAAGGATTTGAAGGGATGAAATTAGATATTACAAAATATCTGATGACTTTTAAATAGAATAAATGCTGCAAAGTATTTTAAAGTATTGGTACATAACTAAAATAAAATGTATTTAATAAAAAAAATACAAAATATTATTTATATTTTACTAATAATTATTTTAAGAACAATTAATTACAAAATGATTAAAAGTAAATAAAAAATCAAATATAACATTTAATGATAATCATATATATGTTAATAAGAGTATTTAATTTTAAATAATTACTTTTAATTAAATGTTATCTATTAATATTCTTTATTTCAAATTTAAGTACACTTTTCATTTGTTTTAGTCAATTTAAATAGACTGTTTATATACTTTTTATTATAACTTATAAATATTTTTATAGAAATAAAATAAGAATTTAAAAAATTCGTATTTAATCTCTTAAAAATATAGTAAAAAAATATTTAACTTTTTAAGTAAGAGAATTAACAAAAAGATAAATTTAGAAAACATTTACAATTATTATTAATATGTACCAATATCCAAAAAATACAAGTTGCAAACTATTTTTATTTAGACTAATAATTTTAAAAGTTTCAATTTAAGTAAATGTAAAAATAATTTATACTTACAAAAACAACAATAAATTTCAATAAAAAAAGTAGTTTAGATGGTAGGGATTTTTTATTTTTTTTATAGATTTCTCTTAATTATGATTTAGACTAAATTGTATATTTTAATTGAATAATAAATTTGTGATTTTATTGCATTATTTAAGATTTATGTTTAATTTTAAATAATTTAGAAGATATGCTTTAAATAATTTTAGTAATGTTTTTTTTATATTAAAATCAATTCAATCCAATTCATTTTAATTTTTTACCATCTTATTTCATAAGGGCTAATTAATAATTTCAGAAATATATCAATTAAAAAAATAAAAACAAATCTGTAACATTTATCAAATCATTTACAAACTTTCATAATATATCTCCTCAAATCCCTTCAAATCTTATCATCTCCAAACAACTCTAAAAACATTTAACCTTTTAAGTAGGAGAATTAATAAAAAGGTAAATTTAGAAAACATTTAGGGTGCCTTTGGATTGAAGGATGAATTTGAGGGAGTGGAAAAGAGTGGATTTGAGATGAAAGTGTGTGTGTGTGTTTGGATGAAGAGAAAGATGCTAAGAAATGAAGGAAAAGTTTATAAAAATTTATGAATGATGTGATAGAAATAATTAATAAAATAATGTTTTAATAGATGAAATAAAATTGGATATAATTTATAAAATAAGATTAAAGTTAAAAAATAAATTATTATTTATATTTTTTAAATTTATTTTAATTTTATTATGATTTATTTGTATTTTATGAATTTATTTTAATTTTATTATTATTTTATAATTTTATTGTTTTATTATTGTAATTATTATTTATGATTTTATTCTTATTTTTAATTTTTTATTAATATTATTAGAATTTTATTTTTATAATTATATTTATTTTTATTATGATTTTATAAATTTATTATTAATATTTTTTTAATTTTTAACCGTTATTAATATTGTATAATTTTATTATATTTATTTATGCATTTGACAGAAAAGATATATTAACAAAATATTAAATTTATCCTTATTTTATTAATTATTTAAAATTCTTATTCTATTATAAAATTAATTATTATATATTTTGTATAATTATTTATTATTTTAGAATAAAAATAAATATATTTATTATATTTTATTTCATTATAATCAAATTAATACTTTTTTAATTAAAAAATAAACTTTCAGTGTAAATAGCTGCAAATCACTCTTTGATAGATTGAAAAGTTGAAGGTGCACATTTCTTTTCGTTTTTCTAAATTCAACATTGATTTTCGAATTTCATGCGCCTTTCTTAGCTTCTCACTTTCCGGTTGTGGGAAGCAAACTGGGCCTAAAAGATAAAAAATTGTTCTCATTTAAAAATAGCTTATCAGTAATAGTCTGTTACTAATAGATATGTTCACATCAATAAGGATAAAACGCTCTTACTGCTATCTATTATCTTATCACTCCTGTGTGACAAATTTTTTAAATTTGTCTAATTCTTACCTTAAATTCTCAAAATAATGTATTTTATTTATTTTTAGATATGTATAATCAAAATGGTGTATTTTATTTATTTCTAGATATGTGTAAATCTATCTGAACACAATGTCAGTGTGAAGAAATAAATGAAATCATGAAAAGATAGCACAATTTTAGTTTATTAGAGGAAATGATGCAGTCAAAATTTAAATTAATGAGTTAATTAAAATAGTCAGAATACTGTATAATTTTATGGTGATTAATATTCTCCACCCATTCCTCTTCTTCTATTTTTTGCACGTGTATTGTATTACTACTGTGTAATTAAAATAAATATAAAGTTACAAAGTTGTTGTTTTATTTATTGATAAATATGTAATGGTTGAAATAAAAATTATATCAGTATGGGATTCATATATTGAATTAAATTAAGAGTAAGTTTGATATTGAAAAGAAAAATAAAATAAAATAAAATTAAAATTCAATAATAAAATATATTTAGTGAAATTAAGTATAAGTTGAATATTTGAATTTAGTTACTAATATAAAAATAATTTAAAATAAAATTAAAATTTAGCAATAAATTTAGAAAGAAAAATTTGAAAATATTATATAATTTTTTAAATAAATTTATTGTTAGTTTTTAAATTATGTCTAGGTAATTTTTCTTCACAATATGTAATCACTCTTCTATTCAAATTAACTTCACAATTATTCAATTACTTAATCAGAATTAATTTCAACCATTACATATTTATCAATAAATAAAATGACTTTGTAACTATCCATTTATTTTAGTTGCACAGTAGCAACACAGGCACGTGAAAAA
>Ga0209489_103757_pt1 | contig 29048 bp, 10 predicted proteins | sample SiratrowhiteBW_FD_187527 | JGI IMG/M metagenome (GOLD analysis project Ga0209489, IMG submission 187527) | Root nodule microbial communities of legume samples collected from California, USA - Siratro white BW (SPAdes) (version 2) | ecosystem: Host-associated > Plants > Roots > Nodule | place...
AAACACAGGCTTACTTCTAAAGCCCAAACAGTACAAACGTTCAATGAATTTCACAAAATTACAATGAAAACACCTCAAATCTTGATTCAAACAGGATCAAGAAGGGTTTAGAAAAACTCCCTGATTGACGCAGAAAGAAAGGCCTGTACACAGTCTTGAAGAAACCCAGTAGCACACTTTAGTCAGAATTGATTCTTCAAGTAAAAGCCCTCTTTCGAAACTGGTTATTATGAAAACAGCAGAATCTCTCACAGTATTTCTCACAGAATGTATTTCAAAATGATTGTGATTTTCGAAAATGTATCTCTCTTCTTTCTTTTCTCATGCTCTTTCTTTTTCTTGTTTCTTTTTTTTTTCACACTTGAAAAACCCACTGTTTTATAGAAGAAGAGCTCAAACCAGATTTTCAGAAAAACAGTTAATTCAGTTAAGCTCAGGCACGAATAAATTGATTCGGCTTAACCTGAAATTAGTTTGTAATAGTTCAGTACTTTGTTTTCCAAAACTGTTAATTCAGTTATGCTCAGACACAAATAAATTGATTCGGCTTAACTTGAAATCAGTTCATAATAGTTCAGTACCTTATTTTCCAAAACTATTTTTAACTGAAGTTAAAACCTTTTTATGGTTTGATTTAAATCATTTAACCCATGTGCTAATGAATTTCTCCTTAGATGTGCATAGGTTCTCTTTCACGGCCAATCATACTCACTCACTAAGACACAGCCTAGAACAGATTTCCACTTGCTTGCTTTGGCTTGCTGGTCATGTCTTGCATGGCTTCATCAAATCCTTAAGTATTGTGAGAATACTAACAGAAAGTCACTTAACCTAGGCCCAAAAACGAGTTTAAAAGGGTGATTTTAGGTTTTCTGAAGGGATCTAGACCTGGAGGAACGAGAGCAGCTGTCAAGGACGAAAGCATTTCACCAATTCTTCTTCTTCTCTGGCTATCTTCCTTTCCTTGGGTTGTAATGGCTACCATGAGCAGTTAATTCTTCATCTTTGGGATTGAATGTAATCTTTTGAATTCATTTGTATTTTGGTGATTTTTATATATAATATTCAATTTCTACTCAATTGGTATTTTCATGTTGTGCTTAATGCTAGATTTTATTTGATCAACAGAGTATTGATTTTGATTATTAAATTTAACTCGGAAATACTTTTAAGTTTTTGACCTAGATAAAAATACTCAATATATTGTAATACTAGGGATATGTTTCGATGTATTGATTGCGTATAACATTTGTTCTTAATGCTAGGTAATTTACTAAATAGCTAAGGGATCAGTGCTTAGGAAATTTCCTTATGAATTTCATGTCAGAGGAATCAGTGTGAATGATTTTTATATGTGCATCAATTGTGAGTAGTTATGGATATTGTATGTTTTTATCAAATCAAAATATAAATGAGGGAGATAGATGAAGTTCAATCCCAGAGTCCTTCTAGATCTTTTAAACCCTTTTTTTGATAATCGTTATTTATTTTTAATTGCTTATTTATGTTTATTGAATCAAATCATTATCAATGAACAACAATCGACTATTTGTCCTGTGCAAAGGTATAATCGAGGAAATTCCAAGTTTGATGTTCAAGAGACAGTCGTCCCCCACCTTGGTTGATGAACAATGTTGTACATAGTTAGATTAAATGATTGGTGGTGTTCTTTGAGCACTTTCAAGCTCTTCGACTTTCTTGTCCTCATGTTATAGTCATTTGTTTCCTTGTTATTTATAACTAATGACATTTGTTGACTCCATGTACAACCTGCACAACACTAAAACAGTTTATCCGATTTTATCGAATTCAAAATGAGGATTATTGGACCAAAATGAGGATTATTAGTCTATTCATATAAGACCAAATTTCATAACTAGTCTCAACATGCGACGTAAAGAGTTAGGAAAATCAACCACTACTCATTTTTAAAATGAAATGGATAAGTCAATTCAGAACAAGTGAAAAAAAAAATATTCTTATTATCGCAATAAATGTCATAATAGAAAAATATCATAATTTATAATGTTTATTTAACAACAACTTCTTTATTTTTTTTTCTATATTAAAGGTAAAGTTGTTTTTCAAAATAACAACTTTTATACATAAAGTGATGCTCCATAAGTACTACTTATCCATTTTCCTAATTCTTTTAAAATGTGCCTTAGGAATAAGTGACGGAAAAATAAAATAAGTTGAATAATGACATTTAGAAAGTTGTGAAAGGAAAGGGCTTATGATTAATTAGTGTTCCCAATATATATTAGAAGAGTTGGCCGTTAGGTGAGCAGTTGCTATAACAAGTATAATTGGATATGATTAGCTGAAGTAAACGAATGGCTCCTCACTTTAGGTCAAACCTACAAGCACATGCAGGGTGGATCCAGCGCTAGAAAATAAATTTCACGGATCAAAGAAGAAGAAAAAGATAAGCACATATAATTGAACAACTTTGATCACAATCCAAAACTCCTAAAGGACAAAGAACTTTATGTTCTGCCATTCCTTTGTGAATCATGATAGACGATGGAATGAATTGAAATGTTGAGAGAAAGAAAGTTTGAGTGAGAAAAGATCAAAAGATGAAGACGGAAAGTTGCTGGGTGTGGGGGCGCAAAAGCAAAATGAAGAATCTCAAGGAGTAATAATAAACCAATTAAAGTGACCTGTTTTCTTTTCACATATATCTTTGATAAAAAACGAAAAAACATTTGTTGCGATCAATACTGATACAAATTTTATTTCAACGCGCCATTAGTTAATATACGGCTTTCATATTATAACACAGTTTTTCTTAAAACAAATTTAGATAAGTTAAATTTAAACACATTTCAAGATTCAAAGAGCCCTTTGATGTTTAGAAATCATACATGAAAAGATTCTTATCTTTTCAATGCAATTCAAAGTTTTTGTAGAGTATTATATTAATATTATCAATTAAATTGTTTAGAAAAATATTAAATTTTAAAAATTATAATTATTTATAAAATAAAATTTACATGGACTTATATATTATAATTTAGAATTATATATGGTAGATGTAGGATAAAAAAAATATATTAAATATACCATTTTAAATATAATGAATTGTTTCATATACAGCACATTTGTGGTGTGTGGTGGCTAGTGCTGTAGTGGACCTATCAATTTCTTAAAGCATGTATGTCACTTTGGAAGGGTAGAGAAGAGAATGCCAAGGAGTGAGGACTCTAGTTTTTCTCGAGGACCCTCTCTGTGGTCACTTTTTAAAGTGTGACTTTTGTGGCCAAAGGCATTTTTTTTCTTTTCCAAAGTCATGCAACAATTCCAATATTGCATGGACATGACACAGTTCCACTGTGGGTCGCTACTTGGAGAAAGGTTTATGTACTATTAAATTAAAATAGACTACTATTTTTTTAAGCTGTTAAAAGATTCTCCTTAATACGATATCGTCCTGATCCAAAACTTTAGACCTTTTTTAGTGACATTTATAGTTTGTGAAAACTTATTCAATATCAGTTTCACCAGAACCAAGTTCGTAAAATATTCTCTTTTTTTTCTACTATTGTATTAGAAAGTACTGATTTCGTATCAGTTTATTTGTGTAGAGTGTTTATAAGCTGGCAAATTGATAGCTGGGGAATTAAAAACTCTGTAATATATTCGTGTAAACGAGCTGAAAATTGTACACACATTTTTTTTCGTTTTTTTCGATATTTTTATTTTAAGTTAGTTTTATTTATTTTACATTTTTATCTTTGCGTCTTCTTATAATTTTTTGTTTTTGTGTATTTTAAGCTGTTGGTAAAATTAGAGTAAATAAAGCCGAATCTACATTATAAAGCCTTCTAGAGAGTTTTTTTAGCTAGGGTCAATTTGAAATAAGACAAAGAAACAAATTGGAAGTTGAGGACTCTGTAATATAGAGAGAGAAGGAAAGAAAAAAAATAAAAATAAAGTTCACTTTGAGTAATTGAAAGAGAGATAAAAATCTGGTATAATTATTACGCCCAGCAAACCGAAGCTACAACGTAATTAGTTAAACCTATTAGTTAAAAGCTGTTAAGCATAATTTGTTGTTAACTTGGTTAATAAAAACAATATGCTTATATATTTTATTAAAAACTTTAAAAAAAAATAGTTTTAGGTAATAATAATTAATTTTTTTTAATTAATGTTTTTTTTTTTATTTTTTATATAAATGAAAAATGTTCTATCAAAAATTAAAGTGAATAGTATATATATATATATATAGTACGTGATAATTTTAAACAGTGTAATATTAGAAGAAGATGGGAAATTTTTAATTTGGTTGTTCATGTTAGGGCTTAATCCTTTGAAATATTCAATAACTAGTCTCTTAAAATTAAATTACCAAATTAGTCTTTTTGAGAATTATTTTATTATCAAGTAATCTCTCCATGGCTAAAAAAATATTTTTATGACAATTAATTTGCCACAAATTATGATAGATTATGTAATAAAATTGTAAGGTTTATAATAAATGTCAATTAATAAATAATTTAAAAATAAATTACATATTTGTTAACTACTTTGTCACAAAAATCGTCATAAATAAGATTTGAAGGGTGATGGTAATACAAATTGGCCTTGCATTTAAATTAAAATCATGTTATCTTTATATTGATTTATGACACTTAAAAATAATTTTTTTTTTACTAAGTGATATTACCTAAGAATATTATTTATATGTTTTGAGAGATTAACTAAGGTTTATATTATACTAAGTGATATTTACAATGTTTATATTATACTTTCTTATTTTGTTTTACATACATATTTTTTCATTGACTAAAGACAAAAAAGAAATTTTATTTATTTAAAAAACTCTCCTTTCCTAATATTAGTATGTTCTTTATACAGTAAAAAAAATATTGGTTAATGATTAATATAAATGATAAGAGATATATAAAAGTTGGTCATTATAAATATTTTTAAAATGGGCTTTGACATGTTGACACCACCACCACATGTCATTACATTCAAATGACAACTACACGTGACGGTGAGGTGGAAAAAGATTTTGCTCTTTAATTTAGTGTTGTCCAACGTGGAAATGTTTGACAAATTTGAAATTGAATTAGGTTACGATTGGAAATTGCAGCTTTCATTCACATTCAGTCTCCACATGCCTTTTCTCACCTCTCCTTTGCCTTTCTTTGACTCCGTCTCTATGCGACACCTTTCCCTCTATAAGAGCTATTTTTGTCTACAAGTCTGTCTCTGTCTGTAGGTTCGATTTTTGTGTGCATTTTCTGTCTTCACACTTTGTCTTTGTGTGTGGTGTGGTTTCTCGTTTGCAAAGTATTCTTGACAGAGGTAGTAAGTTGCCCTTCTCTGATGGAATCCTCATCAATGGAGCATCTTTCAATATGGAACAAGGTATGGATGAGTGAATCAATCACTAATAACCCTCTCTTGTTACTTGTTACCTTCTCTTGTCTATCCTGTTAAAATTGTGACAGATGAAGCATGGTATTGTTGTTTAAGATATAAAAGATGAAGCATGATATTGTTGTTTAAAATATTCTAATTCATGATGATTTCTTAGATAGTCATGAATTAATATTTATTGTTAGATGGTTATGAAGTAGGTATTAGATGGTTATGAAGTAGGTAGTAATAAGTTACAGTAAATTCAGAATTTTCTCTACTTGTTGGTTTGAAATTAATGGTCAACGATATGCAATAGATTGTTGTTATATTCTCATAAAGTGAAAAACATAAGCTAAAGCTATTTATTTTCCCATTTTGGATATTTGAAAGCTATTTTAACTGAACAAAAGGTAAGAAAGAGATTATAATAATTTCTTTTACTTCCTTGGTATCTAATTTTTTTTTTTTTTTTGCTTCCAGCTCTTAAATCATAGAGTTTCCCATACGTCTCTTAAGAAATCAAGTTCAGCTTCCTTTACAAGGGAAGAAACTATTGGAACAAAAACTAAGAAGCTCTGAACGTTGTGGCCAAGCATTTGTAATCGCAAAAGATCAAAAGGTAGATTGGTATGGCATAATCTTTCTCAAAACCCTACTAAGTTTAGGTACATGAATAATAAAAATCTGAACTAAAGAGCTTAATATTTTCAATAACTGTTAGATATTGGAAAAATCATATAGGACATTGTCTTGGGATATTTATTTAGTTTATACGATGATTTCTTTTTATCAACAGTTTATATGATGGTATTTTTAGAAACACATTTATTTAGAACAAAGTTCGCTTTTGGCAAGGAAAATTAACTATATAATATCTATAATGTGTTAGTGAAGATCCACATTAATCACTTACCTGTTTCCTTTCTCGTAGTTTTTCTCTTGATTATTTTATTCAAGAAATTTTAATGTAAAATTTCTATTGTCATGCTTGGTAAGGGTTGCATTTGATTATCAAGAAAACATCATAGAGATATTCTAAAGATATAAGGGAAGTTACAATTGCAATGATGTATATCTTTGGTGCTTCAAGATACACAAATATCAAATAACTTCTTAAAAGGATTACATATTATAAGTTGAATACATGCTAGGAATTTAAACTGTGGGTTTGGGTTTTCTTTTTTAGGTTTTTCTTTCTTGCCACTTTCACTACCAAGTGAATGCATGTTAATTTTTGTGACTTTTGGTCTTGTAAAAATGGGGGTTTGAATTTTCTTACTGTCTAATAGTATTTGTTTTTTAAAAATAGGTGTGCGTTCAACCAACAATGAAAAGAAATCTACCAGAAAGTTGACAAATTGATCTGACTTGTATGGAAAATGGATGATCTAACTTATATTGGAAAGAGATGATCTAACTTGTATTTTAATTTTGATTATTTTAGATTATGAGAAGTTTAATTATAAATCTTATTTCACACTATTTCAATGTTTATTATAACCTGTATGGATTGGATGTTATTACTATTGTAAATCATCCAATCCATACAGTTCATAATAAGCATCCAATCCATACGGACCATAATAAATATTGAAACATTGTGAAATAATTTATAGTTAAACTTCCCATAATATGAAACAATCAAATTTAAACAAGTCACATCATCCCTTTCCATCTCCATTTTAGTGATCAGTTTGTCAACTTTCTAAATTATATTTTTTTCTTTTATTGCTGGTTGAATCTTCACACCTATTTTCAGAAAAACAAATACCATTAGACAAGAAAAAAAATTTAAACCTCCAATTTACGATACCAAAAGCCACAAAAATTAACATGCGTTCACTTGGTAGTGGAAGCGACAAGAAAGAAAAACCCAAATCCACAGTTTATAAGACCAAAAGCCACAAAAATTCCTAACATGTATTCAACTTGTGACATGTAATCCTTTTGGGAAGCTATCTGATATTTGTGTATCTTGAACCACCAAATACATAGTAATGAACTTCATAATTGCAATTATAACCTCTCTTATATCTTCATAATATCTCTCTAATGCTTTCCTGATAATCAAATGCAACCCTTACAAGCATGACAATTGAAATTTTACATTGAAATTTCTTGAATAAAACAATCAAAAGAAAAACTAAGAGCAAGGAAATAGGTAAGTAATTAATGTGGATCTTCACTAGCACATTATAGATACTATATAGTTAATTTTCCTTGCCAAGAGCAAACTTTTTTCTAAGAGAAAGTGTTCTTAAAAATATCATTATATAAAATGCTGATAAAAAAAAAATCATCATATAAACTAACTAAATATCTCAGGACAATGTTGTATATGATTTTTCTAATATCTAACAGTTGTTGGAATCATTAAGCTCTTTAGTTCAGATTTTTATTGTTCATGTACCTAAACTCAGTAGGGTTTTGAGAAAGATCATGTCATACCAATCTATCTTTTGATATTCTAAGGTTGTAAATGTTGGGCCACAACCTTCGAAGCTTTCTAGTCTCTATGTCGATAGTGTCTACCCTAACAAAGCGTGATTTATCAGATGGAGGCAAAAAAGAGAAGAAAATCATATATCAAGGAAGTAAAAGAAATTATTACAATTTCTTCCTTACCTTTTGTTCAGTTAACAATTTTGGTTTATGTTCTTCACTTTTCTGAGAATATAACAACTCCATCTATTGCCTACGGTTGACCATTCAAACCAACAAGTAGAGAAAATTATGAATTTATTCTAACTTGTTGCTACCTACTACATAACCATCTAAGAATATATATTAATTCATAACTATCCAATAAATCATCATGAAGTGGAATGAAAGGTGTAGGTGTTGACATCTAAGAGGCTCAAGGTTCCTGAAAAACATCTCAGTTTATGCATGCAAGGAGAAGTTTGTCAGTCTATGAAGGTACACATGCAAACGAAATAAGAAATATTTTTTCATAGTTTTTCCTATTGATTAATATGTCACAATGTTAAGTTACGGTTCATGGTGAAGATGGAGGAATGTGACAACTAACCGGAGTTAGTTAAAACCGAAAAAAGATGGGTCACCATTTTATCTAATCCATCATTCATAATTAAACAATGTTAAATAGTAAATTTTGTCTCAACTATCTGTGTTATCATTTTGGGACCAAAAGGAATACCTTCCTTATGGTTCCTTTAACAATAAAGATTGAATCATCTCACCCAAAATGTTTAGAGTTAATAAACAACATAAGTCCTAATTTTTGACAAACACAATTTTTTATGATAACTCTAACGGTATGTTGTGGACTCGTCGCTGATGAAATGTAAGAAAACACAAAAGATCTAAGTTGCTTTTCTGCATAGTATATCCAACCTGCGCATAGATATCACATCAATAACCAGAACTTATTTTGCACATTGAAAAGTAAATCTGGTCTTAAACCTCCAACCCACAATCTTTAAACACAATCACTTGCCCCCTGTAACAATGAACCACATTGTTCCTATCCTCCCTACAACTCACCAAACTAACGTTCTTCTCTTTTAGATAAATCCAAGCATCACCTTTCAAAAACCGCATATTTGTCATAGTCAAATTCCCTGACTTAGAATATAACTACTCCAGTCTAATCATTTAACAATTTTGGCCCAACAATTATTCAATTTCAGTCAAATTCTTACACTTATTTGTAAAACCCCTAAATGTAATCCCAATCGAAACCCTAAAATCGCAAGCAATAATCAAAGGCAAAACGAACACATGTAATCAAAAGCTAACCTTTCAGTGTAAACTTGACTAAAAAAGTCACAATTCTCCCTTACTTCTTCTTTTCCCTCCCACTATGTCAAGCAAAGTTGTGCTACTAAAATATTTTAACTCATGGACAAAATATCATTTCTATGCTTAACTACATCATTAACTGGTGTCATGTCACGGTTGATAAATGATTATAATAAAAACGCGGTGATCAAATCAACATTTTTCTTTTAGAATAACAAAAATTTTCATGTAATAAATAATATCAAATAAACTGATATGGTCCTTTGAAAGTGATGAAATTGATAATAATATATGTAGTTTATTTTGTTTTAGAAAAAAAGTTTTATAATAATTTCAGATAATTATTTAGATAGTGTGATGCTTCCATCTATTTAAATTTAAATTGATGGTTAATTAGTTTGATGATTAAATTTGTAATATATAATTCAAACTCTCAAATTATGAGTTTTTTAAACAACAGTAACATAACATTGTAAAATATATCATAATAAATAACTATGCTAGATATTTTGGTAGTGGTAATATAAGAAAGTGTGAAAAATAAAAAAGAAAACTTTACAAAAAGATTGTGAGTGATAAATTAATATTTTGTGTGCTTTCTCATATTTTTTTTTACAAGTAAATATGCAGTAAGTAAGCCAAAATTGACAATAAAAAAAGGTACTTGTATAAATAAAGTATATTTCATATAAGACAAAGATATAATTATTTTATACCCATCACATTATAAGACTAGTATGAAAAAAAAAATCGCTCTACGAATATATCAAGTAATAATATTATAAGATTATTATGAAAAGAAAAACTCGCACTCTGAATAATTAAAGAATATAATAAGTGAGTAACGTTTTAAAAAATTGAAAGAAATTTATTTATTTTTTTATAAAAGGAGTGCAGCTCTAGGAGAATATTTAAACAAACGTTGCTTAAATCCAAGGCAAGTAATTTTTTTTTATAAATGTTAATGACCTTGGTTCTAACCTAATGCTCAAAATCTATAGTAATTTATAATCCAAAACAATTTACATCAGTTACTTTTGACATTAAAAAATATGTGAAGCATATCCTACTATATTATATTATCTTCAAACAATTCATATTAATGTTGTTCTAATAGAAAATATTTAAAAATGTTTCAAACTCATTATTCTATATTTTATATTTAAACTTTATACTGATTTATAATAAATTTTTATTAATATATATCAGTAAAAAGTTTATTATTTTATTATGTTATTTTCAATTAAAAGTTAATTAATTGTTTTGAAAAAAAAAGAATCAATTCAATAATTGATATTCTATAATAATATTTTATTTTAAACATGATGTCAATTAATTGTTTAAATAAATGTGTAATGATATAAATTGTAATAATACTGATAAAAAATTGATTTGTATCCTAGCACACTAAAAAAAGTAGATTTAAAAAAAAAATTAGTAGGTAGGGAAAATGTAAATGTACACCCTCTTTATAATGTGTGAATGGTGAAAATTTGATTTTAATGATCAAAATTGTCTTCAAAAAGACACGTTTGCAAATGATAATTGACTAATAGTTTTCTTTAAAATATTTTCTTTCCATATTTTTTTATTTCAGATATATTAATTTTTCTTTGCAATCACAATCTTTATTCTAAAACTTTGTGGACCTTGTTCCTTCCCTTTTCTTTTCTTTCCTTCTTCTTTGTGTAATCTAACATTCCCTCTTCTCCTCTGTCATTCCATCTCCTTTCCCCTTTCCCCCGTCCATTTCTCTCTTTCACAAGTCTTTTAAAGAGCGATGTTATGGGAGATTGAAGTTTTATGAGAGGAATGTTCATGACAACGATGTCACACAAGAGCAACACCACGTTTGTAATCCGATAGGTTCATCATAAGCTTAGGTTCATCATAAGCTTTAACATGTTCGTATTTTTTTTATATGTTTCTTTTTTATTTCTATTAGTTAATGTTATTCTTCTGATTTTGTAAAATAAATAAAATATTTAATTTTATTTTTAAGTATTGCATCAACAATCCCCTTACTTTTTTTATCAAACTTTGATTGTTCCATCACTTTCATGAAGTAGCATATTTACTTAAACAAATCCTAGGAAATTGTAGGGTTTGTACTAAACATATTTCATTAAACATTATCTAAATCAATCATTAAACATTATCTAAATTAAGTAGTTTTCAATCTCATATTCAATCAAGTTTCAAAATGATGTAAAGTGATATATTGATATGTTGATAGCAACCACAATTACATAATAAGAAATAATGTAACTCAAGACATATTTCCACCATCACTTAACAAAACAATATATATTATTAGTCAACACATCATTTTTTTATTAGGATAAAACTGCAAATCCTCTTATGTGTGTATGGGGGACATTTAGAATGTTCTAACCTTTATAGACCCTAAAACTATTTACGTGTTAATATTATTGTAGCAAACATACTTTAGAAAACTGTTTCCAATCATCAACGTTTTGTTTAAAATCTGGTCAACAGCAAACAATAAATTCAATTAAAATAGACACTTCAGGAGTGTTTAAACCCTTATACATCAATAACTTGTGATACATTTCTCTCCACTACTGATAGACCATTCTAGAATATAATTACATAACCAAACTAGCCAGAGATAGGTACACAAACTAATACTTCACCAAAATACAAGAGAAAGAGTACTATACGATGAGCTCTAAACCCATTTAAATGAAGTAACATGGTACAGGCCAAATAAGTAATTACTCACAGGCCCATTACATTAGTATGCAGTCACAATGACAGAGTATAAGGCTTGCCCTTATGACTCTTCCATGTCCACTCTGAAGCCAAATCTACATACATCTTCTTCATAATCTCATCTGAATATATCTCCAAAACAAATGAATTTGTAGTACACTATAGACCAAGTCCTAGAGCTCTCACCTCGCATACTTCCACCAGGCCAGCATCTAGAGCCTAAACCAATTATTGAAGACACTTAACTGGTAAGAAGTATTAGTCCGAATACGAGAAAGAAGTTCCTAACGACTTATGCTTAAGCCATAACCAACTCTTTAACTGTGCTAAAGTAAATATCTCTTCATAATCAACTACCCTGCCTTTAAAGATCACATTATTTCTCTGATTCCAGATTTCTGATACAATAGTCACTCACATTCCTTTCCATACTCTATTAACCCTCAGACTTTGACTCAACAAGTGAAAACTCTGGAAATGAACAATGATAACGTTATGCCTAACTACTACAATCCTACGCATCTGTCACACAGATCTCACACCTTTAATGTTGCATGTCTCCCTTCATATGTAAAATAGAATAAATACCTTAAGGGTAAAAACTAATATCAACAAACTAAAGAGTATTCTTGTTAATATTAGACATGTTTAAGCAAACGTTTAGGATTAATTGTTTCATAGACTCACATGACTAGAAAAGAAATGACATCCACTGATCCAAGTAAAGATTGTTGATCCATGCATTATGTTTGTGGTTGGAATTATTTAGCAGAAAGGTAGATGAAAAAAGAGAGAGATGAGGTGTGTAGAGAGTTAAAAGACATTGTAAAGTGGCTCCAGATGGTGTGTCGCCGTCAAAACCGTAGGGACTGAGTCAGTGGCTGGCTGCTACGGTAGTGGTGGTGTGGACCTTCTCCCAAAAGAAAAACGAAGAAATAAAAAATGGAGAAGAAAATGACCCGTTACAAAGGTGTAGTCAAACGCTACAAAATCATTGGAAATTGAAAAATGCCTGAGAGTGAAGTGAGGCAGCCCAAAAAACTTGAGGGTCGGTTCGTGGATCCCACGAAATGGGTCATGGCCGAAGAAAAAAAAGTGGCAAAGGGGCCTCACTCAGAGCATGAAAAGTGGCTTTGGATTCCGCACTTTGTCGTTAGCGAACGGTGCCCCGACATAACAAACTTATATTAGCTTCTACTCGAAAATTTAAGATTATAAGTTTATATTGTTCTTTTTCTTGTTTAGATCAGCTGATGAAAAAAATACAGATTGACAAAAATAAAAATAAGAATATAATATAAGTTTTTTTTTCTAAAATTTCAAAAAAGTAAAAGGAAAATTTTTATGTAATCGATTATGAATTATTGTATAACTGATAATGTATATAAATATAATATAATATTTACATAGATAATCCATATACAATTCTGTTTAATAGATTATATATTTTTTAATATAATTGAATTTTTTATTAAAGATTATATTATAAATAAATAACTAAAATTAATATTAAAATAATAAATAAATAAATAAAATTAATTAATTTTAACTTTAACGTAAAGTAAAAAATAATATGTTATTATTTAAAAATATAACTCTTTTATATGATAAAAATTTATAATACTTTTTTTTTTTAATTTAAAATTTATTTTAACTTTAATTTTTTCTAGCGTCCATATTAAATTGTTTTTAAAATTTATTTTATAATTATATTAATGAATAACTAAATTTATTTTATCACATCAATCAAACTTTCTATTGTTTTTCACTTACTTATTGTGAATTTAAATAATATCACTTTCCATATATAAGAAGTAAGAAAATTGTCTAAGAATAAAAATAGTACAATTAAGATGAAATATAAATATTTTATTATTTAAGAACAAAGTTTATAAATAAAAGTCAACCAATCAAGCTTTTTTTTCTAAAATATTTTTTTCTTTATCTTATCTTACTTTTATTTAGATTTTTGATAAATTTGTTTATCCTTTTGGAGATTGAGATCTGTCTTAGAAATCTGAATGGAAAATAAAATAAATTTATTATATCAAAATGTTCTTTAGAACAAGTTCCTCTCTATTATTTTCCTTGAGTTATTTTTTAGAAGTTTTATACTAATAAGAAGGGAAGAGTTTGCATGTGGAGCTTATAAAACCAATATGAGTCTTTGTTAGTCTAAAATCATAGAGATATTTCACATCATTACTTGGAATTTTCTATGTACAAGTTTAGTGTTCATGATAATTTTGTAGACTTGGGAGCTTGGTTTTGTATTAAGTAAATTAAACAAAGAAGCTAGTTAAGTTTTTAATAATACTTTAAGATGGATAATCTACATCTAAAGGTGATGTGATCACATTACACTGAATTCTACAAATATTTTGTATTAACTGATTTGAGATAGGAATATTTGACATTATTGATCAAAACTCTCTATATATAGATTTAGCTTTCTATTATGTGAACTGAGAGTTTGATTTTGTATTAAACAAGTTGCCGAAATTAATTAAGTTTTCAATAATATTAATAATTTATATGTAAAGGTGACGTGATCATATTACATAGAATTTTATAAAAAATGTATGTTGATTAATTTGAGTTTGAATTTTATTTAATTTTTGAATATAAAAACAGAAGTATAGTGAAGATCGCCCAACCTTTTAGAAAGAAGTTTGTAAAATCAAAAGCATGTTTTTGTTTAATAGCTCGAAAGATTTTTTAAGTATCAACACAAACCTTTTCGAATCACACAACAAAAACATACTTTATATTTTTGCAAAAACAGAAACAAGTAGAAGGTGAACTAAATAAAAACTGATTTGAATAATAAAATCCCCTGCACTTTTTTTTGGTTTGGGCCTCCTTTCGTTTCAAGCCCCGTGGACAACTTGTCTGTTCCTGGACCCATCATCTGTTTTCTTTTTATTTTATAAAGACTGCTTCTTCCTACACCTCCATATCATCTTCCTGCACCTCCATAGCCCATGCCAAATGACCATTTTACCTATTTTAAAAAAAAATTAAATCCAAATTAACCTTCAACCCATTCACTGCCTTCACGTCTCCTTCTTCCTCGATCAAGTTTGCACCCCTTTGCAAACCTCCGGGGATTACACCTCAACCGTTGTATCTCTACATACTACACCTCCTGCACTACTCTTGCAAGTAAAGACTCGAGCATATCTGCTCCACCTTCACTGCACCTCCACCTTGGCTACACCTCTATTTCATTGCAGACTAGACGTTCCACAACTACTCCACCTTCACTTGCATGATTTGGCACCCATTCAAGCTTTATCTATTTTTTCATAAACTTTACTCAAAAATTATTTCATGATAGATTGAAGAAATCATTTACAATAATCACATAAACAAATAAAGAAAAAATAATAAGTTTTTATGCTTTACAGGTTTATACAAATCGTATAAGAAAAATACTTTTACGGATTGTACAACCACTAAGAAATCGGAAAAAAAAATCATACTTACGATAAACCGTAAAATTATTTTTCTTCTATAGTTTGTATAAACTATAAAGTGTTAAAATTTATGGTTTGTACAAACTATAAAGTTCTTTCGTATACTTATATAATTCATAACATTCAAATATTAATATCTTCAAATTAAACTTACAACCTACAAAATCTGTAAGTGTATATCTTACGATTTCTACAATCCGTAAAAAATATAAAAATCAAAAAACAGATACCTTAACGACGTGTCACTCCAACACTGTCAGAATTTATTACTATTGTAACTAAACTGTACTGTACCTCTACCGTTCAATCACTCAAACACCTCTTCTCTCAAAATTCTCTTTTACAACAATAAAGACAATTCAATCATTTACTCATGTTTATTTTTGAAATTTTAAAAGTTATGAAAATACAATAAAAATGTATGAATTCAATCATTTACTCATGTCTATTAAAAATTATGAAAGTACAATACATGCAGATGCATGGAGATGCTCGAAGAAGCGCTATTTTATAAACCATGATAATGGAAGTGTAATCTCCCCATGGTAAATGAACCTGTTTTTTTTTTTTTCATTATCTCAACTCGTCATAATTCTGATTGAGAATTTTTGTATCATCTCAACCGTGAACTCATCTTTTAAATTATTAGATGACCTAAAATAATTTATATTAATTTTTATTTTTAATTTTATAATTTATTTTTAGATTATACATATGATTATTTTCACTCATTTTTATAATTATTTTATTTAATTATTATCTAATATTCTTATTTAATGCGATAGTATATAGTTATAATTCTTTTTTATATTTGATATTGAAAAAATATGCCTTCTTAAATATTAAATACTCAATAATAGTATATTTTATTTGTTCAATTTTTTATTTTTTTATAAAAAATCTGTTTAAACAAAAATGAGATAATAAAACCCAATGTCATCCGAATCTTCAAACATTGACGCCTTCAGAATGACCAAGGTTTTAATTATGAGAATCTTCTTCTGAAAATCTCAGCAAATGACTAATTTATAATAAAAGAAAACCGTCTAGAATGAGGAAAAAAGAACCCATTCATTCATTCATGCATAACCTCACACACTTCAACTCTCTGCTCCGAGCCTGCAAAACTCTGAACCAAGCAAAGCAACTCCACAACTGCATTCTCCAAACCGCTTCACACCGCAACCCTTTCTTTGTAACCAAGTTAATCCAAATCTACGCTGATTGCAACGACCTTCGCTCCGCACTCACCCTTCTCCACCAACTCTCCCACCCCAACGTCTTCGCCTTCACTTCCATCCTCTCCTTTCATTCCAAAAATGGCCATCCACACCACTGCATCCAAACCTACGCCAACCTCAGGCAAAACGGCGTCGTACCCGATGGCTACGTGTTCCCCAAGGTGTTGAAAGCGTGTGCCCAGTTATCGCTCTTGGGAACCGGCACTGTTGTGTACAAAGATGTCATTGTGTTTGGGGCAGAGTCCAACTTGCAAGTTCGCAACTCCCTCTTGGATATGTACTCCAAATGTCGTGATGTTTGGAGTGCAAAACAGGTTTTCGATGAAATGCCTGAAAGAGATGTTTTTTCGTGGAATTCCATGATGTCGGGTTACGTGTCTAATGGGTTTCCTCAGAGGGCTGTGGAGCTGTTCCGTGTTATGAAACGGAATGGGTGTGAGTGTGCACCGGATGTTGTCACGTGGAACACGCTGATGGATGCTTATTGTAGGATGGGAAAGTGCTGCGAGGCTTGGAGGGTTTTTGGAGAGATTGAGGTTCCTAATGTGATTTCGTGGACGATTTTGATCTCGGGTTATGCTAGTGTTGGGAGGCATGATGTTTCTCTGGGGGTTTTTAGGGAGATGGTTAATGTGGGCATGGTTTCACCTGATGTGGATGCTCTTTCTGGGGTGCTTGTGTCGTGCAGGTCTTTGGGAGCTTTGGCTAGTGGGATGGAGATTCATGGCTATGGCCTTAAAATCATGTCTGGGGATGTGTTTTATAGGTCTGCTGGTGCTGCATTGCTGGCATTGTATGCCGGTTGCGGGAGACTTGATAGTGCTGATGTTGTGTTTCGGAGGATGGATAAGAGTGATGTTGTTACGTGGAATGCGATGATCTTTGGTTTGATTGAAGTGGGGTTGGGAGATGTGGCTCTTGAATGTTTCAGAGAAATGCAGGAAAGGGGACTGAGGATTGATGGCACAACTCTGTGTACTATATTGCCTGTTTGTGATTTGAGATGTGGAAAAGAGATGCATGCTTATGTTCGGAAATGCTGTCTCAGTTATGTGATTCCGGTTAATAATGCGCTTGTTCATATGTACTCGATCCGTGGATCCATTGCCTATGCATATGCTGTGTTTTCCACTATGGTGGCCAGAGACTTGGTTTCATGGAACACGATTATTGGAGGGTTTGGAACACACGGGCTTGGCCAAACTGCTCTGAAGCTTTTGCAGGAGATGAGTGATTCAGGTGTTAGACCTGATTTGGTGACTTTTTCGTGTGTACTTTCGGCTTGTAGTCATTCAGGACTTGTGGATGATGGAATCAAACTTTTCTACAGAATGACAAAAGACTTGGGTTTGACACCAGTGAGGGAACACTTTTCTTGTGTTGTTGACATGCTTGCCCGTGCTGGTAAACTTGAAGAGGCTTTTGATTTCATAAACCAAATGCCCCAGGAACCAGATAAACATGTTTGGGGAGCTTTACTTGCTGCCTGCCAAGAACACCAAAATGTTAGTCTTGGAAAAGTAGCAGCAGAAAAATTGATCAGTTTAGAACCTCACGAAGCTGGTCATTATGTAACGCTGTCAAATATATACTCAAGAGCTGGAAGATGGGATGATGCTGCAAGAGTAAGGAGGATGATGGAAGGCCATGCATTGCTAAAGCCGTCAGGACATAGTTTGGTTGGTATTGGAAGTTAGCCTAGAGGGGAACACAATGTGATCAAATCAATATGCATTGTCAAATTGGCACCAAGGTGTGTGTCTATGCATTGAGTTGCCTTGAGATGAGACGGGGCAGTGTTCAGTGTTAACAGATTTAGCCTTCACGGCATTACAAACAAACTGTAGTACTTCCAAAAGACTGACACTTAGACAAATGCAGGGTCCAGAACATCGTGGAAGATAATAAAACTTACAAATGCAGAAAGGGATTGAATCAAATTACAAGGTAACCAAACCTGGCTAAAATTGGCTATTCATCCTCTCTGATGAAACCTGTATGACCTTGACTGCTTTGCAGTTAATGTTTACTAAGATTAGTTTATGAACACTTCTACTGTTAGGTCAGGCTTCTTTTAGTTTTGTAAGGTCTTGGACTTGGTTTTACACATGTACAGATTTTGTCTGGGATCATTCTCGTTATTCTTTATACGTAATATACTATTCAATGATAGAACGAAAGTTATGAAGGTAAACTAGAAGGTGTTCAAGTCATTCCCTCTCGGTTTAAAAAATATAGTCTAAAGAAATACTGAAATGAACAGGTGAAAGAAATCACTAAAAAGCCTCACAAAAATAGCATTATATTCCACAATGCAAAGAATCTAAGAGAAACCATCATGGAAAAGAAAAGAAAAACCAGCTTGTGGTTCTTATTCTAAACCCTTCCCCTGTCTTATTGGTCATCATCGTGAAGACAATTTGCCTTTGGTTTGTATCATTTCTTCCATTTCAAATTTAATTATATGCCTTATGATTGTGTTTAATTCCTTAAAGCACACCTTGTCATTTAGATAGCAGTCGAAGTAGAAGTAAAACATAAAGAATAACATAGGATTAGAAAGAGGACTACAATTTTAAGTTTGTGTCTATCAAAAATATTTTAATCCCACTTAATAGTACCAATATAAAATATAAAAGTAAGATAAAATTGCTGTTACTTTCTCTCTCTCTTATGATTTACATTTGTAATTTTTATAGTTTTTAAATAGACATATATTCCCCATATTTATAATAAATAACAGTCAAGTTCTTTATACCTTATAATTTTAATAATGTGATATCCACCTCTCATATTTTATGTATAAAAAAATATTTTTATAATTTTTATTTAAGATTCAATTAATATGATATTTTAAAATAAAATAAGAGAAACGAGTATTATTTTATCAATAAAATATAAAAAGTGAATTTCATTTATTAAAAATACAATAGAATTGAATATAATTTATTAAAAAGATAACATATGAATTTTTAATTCAAAACAAAGTATATATAAATATCATTTTATGTTATTTTGCATGATTTCATGGATAAATGTATAAGACATTTTGAAAGTCAAAAATAATTAATTTAAAGCTTAGTTAATTTAATTTTACTATTATCTATTTACAAATATTTTTTAAATACTTTTCATCAAAATTGAGATAGGAGGAGTACATGAGAAACCTTCACATAGTTCAACATTACGAGGAATTGTAGTCCTTATTATTTCAACATGATAATGATAATAAGATGTGACAAATGTAGATGTTTCCTCCATCAAGTAAACTTCACAAATAGAACCATCGACCCTAGCTTTATTTTTTATTTTATTTTTTGTGAGTATAAGAACCTAAAAAAGGATATAAACATGTCTCATTTTAAATATTGAATAAATAAAGAACAAATGGTGTAAAAGTATTTAGTAGTTTTATACCTCTCAAATGGATACATCCACCGACATTGGATTGGACCACCAACTTTTGTCTCATGAGGTAGATGAATTGGAAGATATTCCATGAAATTAAAGAAGCTTGGTGGGAATATCTATTCCATTTTGCACAATAACACATGTATATTTTCTACCATAACTTTTAGGTGTTCAACAGTTAGTGTTGTGAAACTTAATTCTCTAAAGAAAAGGCTAAGTTCAACAAGAACTTTCCAAATTGATTTTGGCAATGAATCAATTGCAATTGAAAGTAATTGTTACATGAAGATATGAAAATTCATGATTTTCATGCCATGTAACTTTCCTTTACTAATGTCCACACATCAACCCAAATTGGAAGTATATCCATTTGGAAACTTAAATTCTTTAACCCAATTACAAATAGAGACTCATTGGAATTTCGTGAATGCATATGTTGTCTTTGGTTTTTGGTTTAATAATTTTGCCTCGATCAATGTCTTTCAACTCTAGCTCTTTTCAATGGCAAATTTTTGCTAGATTCAGTCGAGCCTTCTTTGTATCCATCACAGTGTTGAACACATTTATCTTTGTGTGCATAACATCAATATTGTGACGTAAAAGTTGAGTTTTCCAATATGGCAACTTCCAAAATATTTTTTTTTCTAATTATGTTTAATAAAATATTCAGAAATATTTTGTTGTTCTTATAATTCAGTGCAAAGTGGTAATCGTGCAACTCTATTCCAAATATCAAGACTAGACAAAAATGGTGGCAGGGGTCAGTGTCAACAACCTTATTCTTGAATGCCTTTTTATTCCTCCTAAATGGATGATCAGGCAATAGAAACTAACAATGACAAGTTCTTGTGACTATGAGTAAGAGAAAATGTCTTTGTTCTTTCCATACATATAGGGCAAACAAGTCTACCAGAAGTCATCCAACCTGATATCATGCCATAAGTTGGAAAGTCATTAATTGTCCTCATTATAAAATTTTGCCTCAATGACAAGTCATAAGTCAATATCCCTTCAATTCACTAGGTGCATAACTAATCTATGAGTGGTTGCAAGAACACATCAATCTTATGATATGGATTTGAAGGACTTAAAACTAAGATTGTCAAAAATATAAATTCCCTCTTCATGTACATGGAAGGAGGAAGATTGTATGGAGTTAAGATAATTGACCAACAAGAATAATTTTTCCCATATTTACCAAAAGGATTAAACCCATATGCACATAAACCTAATCTGACATTTCTATCAAAATGCTTCCAAACTTCCCCATCACATGGATGGCTCAAAATAAATGGGTCTCTTTGATTTTCAGTATGCCATCTCATGTGAGGTGCAATGGCCATTTAATAGTATAACATTTTAAGTTTTAGAATAAGAGGAAAGTACCACATTTTTTTTAATTGCAATCTTTTTTTCAATTTCCCTCCTAGTGATTATCTTATATAGATTCATTCCACAAATAAAGCAACCAAATATATTTTTATGACAATTTCATTGTAATACAACATGAATCCTTTTGGACAACAATCAATTTTCATACAACCTGAATCGAATGTTTCCACACACTTCTTAGTTTGGGAAAAAGTTATAACCATTTGATAATCTTTTGACATAGTCTCTCCCGTAAGCTGGACCATTCTATTAAAACCTAGACCATTCTATTAAAACATCCTTCAAACATATTACAATCAAATTTCAAGCTTAAAGCTTCTTAACAAACCAGCAATTGTGAGTGATTATGACATCCTTCCCACAAGGGTGCTTGCACAACAACAATCATGTCAAAGAATTTTTGAGTTTCACAACAGAGGTTTTCCTTTATGTGTTTTGGTCTAATTACAAATTATACTTATAAGTAGTGGGCAGTTGAAGGTCTAACATGATGATCATTTACTGAAAATGACCTAATTTTTTCCTTTGCTCGCAAGTTCCATAAGATGAACTCCTAACATCCATTAGGGGGAATTGTGGCACATCTTCGCCATGATTTGTTCACCAATAATATTTAGGCATGAATCCCTGTTCATATAGATCTCACCCAACTTGATCCACACACTTAAAAACTTTATAAATCCACGTAACACAATGACATCTTAACATTTCGCCTTGTTCTACAATTTTTTCTTAACCAATAACATTTTATAGGAACTTATACACTCCCGCTCTAAATTCATCTATCATATGTTAATTACCATCCAATCTTTGATACATCCATTTTCTATCTTTGGGAATATGGATACTCCTTAACTTGTTGTGGCACTACTTATGCTCTCTTAGATTTTTGAAAGGGATGATGACACAAAATTCTTTCTTCCACCTACAAATAAAAGGATGATAAATTATTCGTTAGACCTTATATTAAGAAAAAGAATGACCAATAAAAATTGAATATAACCTAATTTTCTGGAACAACAATATTGGAGGTTATATCGAAAATTGTCTTTACAATACTAAGTGTACATGTTATTTTTCTTATAATTCATTCACAAGGAAACCCGTATCACTATTTTAGACACTTCATTAGTGTGTGAGAACAATTACTTCAATACATAGTTAATATAAATAAAAACTATCAATAATTCACAATTTAGTCTCTATTTTTGTGCTCACTATCAATAATTTTTTTTTACTTTGTTAAGGAACTACTAATAATAATTCTATCAAGAATTTTGTGCTCTCTATCAAACTTGAGCATAATAGTTACAGAAGATACATGTAGTGATGTGTAAAATTAATCCGAACATTTAGAAAGGCAACATTATTATTTACTTTAAATTCTTTAAAAACTATCTACTAAAGAAGATACAGAGTAGTATCACTAATTACTTGCTCATTGGAAAGGAAGATAATTTATAAGATCATTAGACGTTCATAGTTCCCCTTGATTTAATGGTCGTTCAAAAAATAAAAGGTGTTTTGTATTGCATAAAATGTGTTTATATCAATGATAGATTACATAGATAATGAATGGTCCGATTTCAGCTAAATGATATTTGTGGGGCCATATTTTGTTTGTGATAAGTGTGTTTTTAGATAGAATTTTTAAGTGTGTTTTTAGATAGAATTTTTATTCCAATTAATGCTTAGTATGTCTAAATTCATCCCTCCAAAAGAATGTGTTTAATGTCACTTTATTTGATCGTGAGTCATGCAAACTCATTCAGGAAAAGGAAAATAACTACATAATTGTACATATCCACTTAATTGTGAAAATAACGATGCAGAGGTAGATTGGGAACTAATTAATTGAATACAGGTCTATTGTGTTCAAATCATATAAATATTTACCTTGATTAGAAGTTATGTATGGTGCCTTTTTAGATACTTTCCCTCATTTTTAATAATTTGGTTGACGTTGCTCTCATACATTGGCAATAACATAAATTTTATGTCCATAATCCACGTATCAAAATAACCAAAAGACAAGCTAGATCCCTTCCTATTAAAATTTTAGATAATAATCTCACGTATTTTTTTTATCTTTATTTAATGAGAAAGAATTTACCTAAAAAGTGTGTCCGTTTATAAAGATAAAATATACATAAACCTTAGTATTATAGCCATGCGAAATCTTAGCAAAGAATTATAATAATACTTTTTCTATTATTTTTTGTCACATTATTTATTTTTTGTATCCCTCCATTTATGTTGTTATCTACCTTTTAGTAATAGAAGTTTAAGTATGTAAGTCCTCATACTTAAAAGTTTAATATACGTCTCAAAATTCAATGAACTTTTTTTTTTTTATTTCTATTATGTGTTTTCCTCTAGTTCATTAAGCAATGTTTTTATATCTATCTCGTTATACTGTGATTATCTATAATATGAAAAATTTTCATACAATTAAAATTTATTATGTATTGTTGTTGCTTTATAATTGGCTATTATAATTTAGCAACAACTCTAACTACATGGATTAAAAAAAAAATCTACAAATATATATATATATATATATATTGGAAAATGATAAGTAATATCCTTTTTATTGAGTGTAAACGATACACATATCATTAGTTATGTACAATGACTTGTTTTAGATGTTTGATGGATGCAAAAATCATACTTCATGCTCTGATAGACTAATTTTGCTCTCATAATACATGGTTAAAGTTGACACTAATCTCTTCTAACGTTAAAATGTCAAGGTGCTGAAATAATAATTATGACAGTGTTTAAGCACATTTTTGTGTTGATAAATTTATCTACCATAATCATCTTGGAAGGATAATGCAATGTTTAACGAAAAAAATTGAAATATTGGTAATGTTTGTAACATGATTAAGAGGATTGTAACTACGTTGAAACTGCATTCCTTAAAGATATGAAAATACATTAGTTTGATTTGGAAGCAAAATGTATTTCCTTTTATAAAAGTAAACATAAGTTGTTCTTGAATGCTATAGAAAGTGTGTGATTCAGAATACTATAAATAAATGAATTTTTAGCTTCTTCTAATATACATGACTCGGATAATCTTATTCTTGTTGAATTATTGTCCTTTAAATAAAAGAATTGATCATACTCATTGACAATAGTATTTAAGCAAATTAAACTATGGTAGTCGGTAATCTTGCAAGTAAGTCATATAAGTGTATTTTGAAGATGTATCCTCTTAAAAAAATATTATTTTTTTAATATTAAGAATATGAATTTATTATATTCATTAAAGTATGAATTGCAATTGTGAGTAAAGTGGGAAAGCAATATGGGAAAGAATTACAAATAAACTTTATAATTTATCTACAGTATATTTTGAGTATTTTTTTATGATATATGTAACGTTGGCTAATAAGTTTTTATTCTTTCTATTTTTTTTATAAAAGCTAATAAATATTTCACTATTTAGTCAATAATTTATGAAAAAAATAAAAGTAATAAGACTAAAATATTTTTATCCAATTTCAATAAGTAATGAAAAGAGAAAAAACACTTGTTTTTTTTTGTATCAAAATTTAACAATACAATCACATGTCCTGACAAGACGTAGATATGCATTTGTTATTTAATACACAATGTGATTTTTGTGGTGCACTTGGTCCAACCATTTTGTGTAAAATACTTACAATAACTAAGGAAGACAATAGCTGGTTAATTGCTAATACAATAAACTATTCCATTAATCATGAACTTTGGCCAATCATTAAAGTGACTTTCTTATAATTTTAATAAATATAACATTACTTTTGGCATTGCATTATTTTATTTAGGAGTTTTAATAATTAATATCTAATTAAGTTTATAATCTAAACTGAATGAATTAAATTGGTTTAGTTTTTTGGTCTAATAAAATCCAACCTAAATCAAATAAAAGGATGATAGCTTTAGATATTATAACTTGCTCTTAAAATTGGATAAAGTCGAACCAAAATTAATAATATATTCACTAATTTTAATATATGAGGTTTCATGGTAAATTATATATTTATTTTATAAATTTTGTTAATCTTTAATTGATGAAAATGAGATACATCAAAATATGTTGATTCAACTTTTTAATAAACAGATTACTTGCTTTATTTTATTTTCTCAAAATCTTTTTTATACATCTTTCACGCTAAGACATTCAATTAATTTAAATTTGAACCAACATATTCTTAATTTAATCAGTTTGATTTGAAATGTTAGATTAAAAAAATTCTTTAAAACTTAAAACGTAAATTTTAAAATATAAAAAATAAAAATACTAATAAATAACTAAAACAATTCATAGTTTTTTAATAAATAAATTTACGCGTAAATAGTTAGTTTGATTAATAAAAAAAGAAATTTTAATATAAAAACTTTCATTTTATTTAAATTTCATTAATAATTAAGGTAATTGAATATGTGTATAATTTAAAAGAAAAACAAAAAGTAAAAAATAAATGACTTCCTTCAAAATTAATTATGCGTACGAAACATTTACTTAATTAACTTAAACACTTACCATTTTCAAACACAACAAGATTAAAGTGTTTATAAAAAGAGGTATGTTTTGTTTATTAAAAAATGAAATATACCAGTAGTTATTCGACACAAGTAATTTCCCAATCGGAACAAGAGTGATTCAGAACGAAATAAAGTGGTTTGGATGGAAACATAAATGCATTATGTGTAAAATAGTAAGAAGAGAAATGGTGAATGATAGTAAAGAAAGAGAGAGAGAGGAGACAGGTGGCGGTCAGCTATAAAGGCGAGAAGCGCAATCCTTATTTACCTCACATCGCCGCCTTTCTTGCCCTCAGAGAACCCAAAATCAAATCAATCTCCGTTATTCCAATTTCACACAACACACTCAGATTTTAGATTCTCCCCATAATGGACTCTACGCCGGTTAATTGGGAAGCCCTCGACGCTCTCCTCATCGATTTCGCCAAATCGGAAAACCTAATCGAAGAAGATTCCTCCGCCCCTTCCCCTTCCTCCTCCTCCTACCACTCCCGCCTCCTCATCCGCCACATCCGACGCTCCCTCCACACCGGCGCCATTGACGACGCCGTCAATCTCCTCCGCCTCCACGCCCCCTCCATCCTCACCGACCACAAGATTCTCTTCCGCCTCCACAAACAGGTCCCTCCCTTTCTCCCCTAATTACTAACCGTGCCTCCGACTTCTTGTTCTCATTTTTTTTTTTTATAATTGTTGTGCAGAAATTTATTGAGCTTCTTCGGAAGGGGACTGCGGAGGATCGAGACGCTGCTATCCAGTGTCTGAGGACGTCTCTCGCTCCTTGCGCGCTCGATGCTTATCCGGTATCTGAATCGTTCTTTTGAATTCGCTGTTTATGCTTCTTTTCTTTTGTCTAGGTTTGACGGTTGACTTTTGTATTTAAGGAAGCATATGAGGAATTCAAGCACGTTCTGCTCGCGTTTATATATGACAAGGATGATAATACTTCTCCCGTGGCAAATGAGGTATAGGTCTCCAGTCTACTTATACTGAGAACATGGCAATTGAATGGGATATCCATTTATGTGTGCTAAGCACGTTGATTTTACCTTATTACACTTTGTGTAGTAGTGTTCTTGCACACACGTTGGGTATAGTTGTGATACTCTATTGATTCTACTTATAGAAGTTCAATTGAGCACAATTAGTTTGGCAAACGAATCCTTTCATTGTTTAACTCAGTAACTCTGTGTTAAGTTTAAGGGTCTTGCTAACTAGTTCACTTAGGGCACTGGTTAAGGAGTTAAAGGCAGAATTTTTTATTAAATAATATGGTAGTGCATTAAGAAACGCATGAAAATATTTTCCTCTATGATTTTAATGCATTCCATGTGATGTTCACTAAAACCTTTTAATTCTTTAACCTCTTTCCTTAGGGCATTAGTTTGCATTTGCCCAAGTTTAATTACACAATTATACTAACCTGAAGCGTCTTTTTTACGGAGTTATTTTTTCCTCATATTTTTAGGCATGCTATATTAAAAAGCACAATTATTGAAAAAAGATTAAACGGAAAAACGTTATTTGCTTGTCATCCGTCCACTCCTAGCCCTTGAATTTGGTCAGAGGGGAAACGGAATATCTTATAGAAAAGGGTGGACCTGCTTCTTAGTTTTCCATGTAGTAATTTCAAAGCTACAGATCTCTTTCGTGTCTCGTTACTATAATGAAACTCAAGAAAAAGAGGCTGTGAGAGAATGACTGTATGCAGACCGACCCTTTTTGATTCCTCGCATAGTCATTTATTGTGCACTATACCACTGTGGTGGCTAAGATAGTCAAAGTCGAGATTCTATGCAGACTCAGACTCAGGAAGGTGATATAGAATCATAAATTGTAGAATTGTAGTACGCAGAGTAAGATTCTACAAGATATACACAATTCATGTATATGATATAACATATCATAAACCAATTAGAGGGAAAAAAAAACCCATATATCCCACCAATACTTAATTAAGCTTAAGTATATAATCGTAGTTATAGTTCATAAACATAAGAAAGTCATTAACTAAACTCCATTGAGAACTCATAACTCACAAGTCATAACTAATGTTGTCAAACTTGAGGATGGTAACAGGATCGGAAGGGGAATAAAAAATCGTAACTTGAGGATCCTAAATTGACTCTTTAGAGTTAAGAGTATACGAAAAATTATCTTCATAGACTTGTGTGATAATAAAAATAACTCATGCTAAGTCTAAAGTAGTAAGATCCAATACATAACACAACTAAAAATAGGTTCACTATTCATAAAGTTACTTATAAAACAACTAATAAATTTATAGATGTTTAATACAAACAAACTATCCAAGGAAATCATTCATATTAAAAGCAGGATGGTTATCCTCCTCCACATGATCTTTATTTTTATTAATGTCATCTCTTCCAAGACCTTTATCATTATTAGCAATCGGAGAAACCTCCAAATCATCCACAGGTGCAGCTTTACCACCCGTAGCATATTCATCTTCTCCACTTCAACCAAGATGTTTTCATCTGAAGCATCCGAAGTTGAATTTGCTTCATTCTCCTACATAGTCCATTCATCATTAGAACTAAGATCATCAATGTTATAGTAATTTGTTTTCCTAACATCCTTCTTGTTCAATTTTAAATTATCCATCACAAACATCACATCATTTATGATATTCATGGTCCTTTGCTGTAACTGATTTATTTTCTTAGTGTGGACTTAAATAATTATCAAATTAATTAACACATCATACTATCCTAGTTGGTGGTAAAGGTAAATGATTAAAAAATCAATTTCATAAATTTAAATTCTTACTCTCAAAAACACTCCAATTGCTCACAACCAGATGAATTACAAGTCAAACTCAATATACTAATAGCAAGCCTTTGTAATTCTAGATGTTCATTACCATATGGTTCCCACCATTCTGTTGGAGTTTCAGTATTTATATGATTCCCACCATTGTGTTGGAGTTTCGGTATTTAATGCATGTTGAGCTATTAGATTACCATACAGTGTTATCGATATCGGATAATGGAAAATATCGAAGAACCTAAAATCCTTTATAATTTTATAACGGAAACTATAATGGGTTATGGCGGAAACATTGTGGTAAAATAAAAATACAATATAT
>Ga0209489_103760_pt1 | contig 29031 bp, 12 predicted proteins | sample SiratrowhiteBW_FD_187527 | JGI IMG/M metagenome (GOLD analysis project Ga0209489, IMG submission 187527) | Root nodule microbial communities of legume samples collected from California, USA - Siratro white BW (SPAdes) (version 2) | ecosystem: Host-associated > Plants > Roots > Nodule | place...
AGAGATACGTAAGAGCGAGGTCAAATCCTTGTCGGGCTCCCCTATTCAAAAAAATATATATTTTTGTTTGTTGTTATTTGCATTCTATTTCTGTTTTTTGGGAAAAATAAATATTTCTAAAAATCACTCTTTTATTTTACTTGTTTAATTAGAGGTACCGCCTTAGGGCGGGCGTTGTGAGGTGCTAGTACCTTTCCCACACGTAACCGACTCCCGAACTCTACATCCGGTTTTGCAAACTTGCCTTATCTGACCTTTTTTGGTTTTCCATAGTTTTTCCTTTAATAAATTATGGTGGTGACTCCATTATTTTTCAAAAAAATAAATTATTTTTGGACAGCCGCCCCATCGTGATCCCGGTTGCGACATAAAGAGGTATTAAGTGGTTTGGCACCTTAAGGGGAATAGAGCATCATATTGACTTAGTTCCTAGTGCTAGCCTACCCAATATGTCTATTTACAAAATGAATCCTGAGGAAATAAAAGAAATTGAGAAATAAGTTGATGGTCTGGTGAAAAAGGGTTGGGTTCAGAAGAGTCACAACCCTTGTGTACTTTCTAGGTTGTTGGTCCCTAAGAAAGACGGGTCTTCGAGAATGTGTACAAATTATCGAGCCATGAACAATATCACTGTAAAATATAGACACTCAATCCCTAGGTTAGACAATATGCTGAATGAATTGCATGGGACAAACATATTTTCTAAAATTGATCTTAAAACTCATTATCATCAAATTATAATTAAAGAAGGAGATGAGTGGAAAATCATTTTTAAGACCAAATTTAATTGTATGAGTCGTTAGTTATTATGCCTTTTGGTTTGACCAACACCCCTAGCACTTTTATGAGACTAATGGATCATGTACTTAGGGATTGCATATGGTATTTTATCGTTCTTTTTTTTTTATGATATTTCAATATATAGTCAAAATCTTAATGATTAGATTGGTCATCTCAAACAAGTCTTGTCTATCCTCGGGAGGAATCACCTCTTTGCCAACCTTGAGAAATGAACCTTTTGTAGATAAGACATTATATTTTTGGAATTCATGGTTGGAGGAGATGAGGTTCACGCAAATCCTCAGAAATAAAAGGTCATCAAAGAATGGTCCAACCCTAAGACCGTAGGAGAAGTCATGAGCTTTCAAGACTTGGCCAGTTTTTACAAAAAAATTGTTTAGTACTTCTCTATGATAACATCTCTTCTTAATGAACTCGTTAAGAAGGACATGACTTTTGTCTTGGTGATAAATGAGAAAAAGCATTTGAAACTTAAAATGTAAATTAATCCATGCACCTGTTCTAGTTCTTCCAGAGTTTGCTAAAACTTTTGAAGTAGAGATGCCTCTAGGGTTAGCATAAGTGTCGTGTTACTTCAAGATGGACACCCTGTGGCATATTTTAGTGAGAAACTTAATGGAGACACTTTGAATCATCCCACCCATAAAAAATAACTTTAAGCTCTTATTCGTGCTCTCCAAACATGGAAACATTACTTAATGACTAAAGAATTTTTCATCCATACTGATCCTGAGTTACTAAAGTAAATAAGGGGGCAGGGTAAATTAAATAAAAGGCATGAAAAGTGGGTTGAATATTTGGAGCAATTTCCTTATGTTGTCAAACACAAATTGGGAAAAAGAAATGTGGTTGTTGATGCTTTATCTTGAAGACATACACTACTAGTTTCACATGATGTTCAAATTCTTAGTTTTAATGACATAAAGAAGATTTATGAGAATGATTGTAGTTTTGCATCTTGTCTCAAGAAGTCTTATGACAGATTCTACTTATCCAATTGGTATCTTTTTAATAAAGGAAAGCTCTGTATATCCCAAGGATCTATCAGAAAGCCTCTTTTATAAGAAAGCCATGAAGGAGGGGTCCCATGGGCCATTTTAGGGTAGATAAAACCCTAAGCATGCTAAGAAGTACATTTTATTCGCCCCATATGAGAGTTGATGTCCAAAGTATTGTCGTAAATGTTTAGTTTGTCTCCAAGCCTAATCTAAATTAATGCCTCATGGACTCTACACTCCCCACATATCAAAAGCCCTTGGAAAACATTAACATGGATATTATCTTAAGGCTTCCCAAGACTCAAAGGGGTTATGATTCTACTTTTGTAGTAGTAAGATGGCTCACTTCATTCCCTACCACAAAGTAGATTACACTAGTCACATTTCCCGACTTTTCTTTAAAGAAGTTGTAAGACTACATGGTCTAGCCCGCACTATAATGTCTGATAGAGATGTTAAGTTTCTTAGCCACTTTTGGAAAACTTTGTGGGATAGGCTGGGCACTAAACTTGTGTTTTCTACTACATGTCATTCACAGATCGATAGGAAAACTGAAGTAGTAAACAAATCTATATATACTCTTTTAAGGGTTTTTATAAAAGACAACAAAAAGTCTTCAGATGAACATCTTCCTCATGTAGAATTTGCATATAACTGAGTAGTTCATCTAACTACTAATATTTCTCCTTTTGAGATTGTCTATGGATTTAATCCTCTCACTCCTCTTGACATTCTACCATGTCTTGATATTTCTTCCTTATTTCATAAAGAAGGAATATCTAGAACGGAGTTTGTTAAAAGGTTTCATGAGAAGATTAAAGAACAAATTGAAAAGCAAACTTAAAAACATGTTGGATATAGCAACAAAGGGAGAAAATCCATTTGTAAAGGGATACATTTATTTCTTTAAGAAAATACAAACTATGTCCTAGATGAGATGATCCATTCAAAGTCCTCTATAAGATTAATGATAATGCATACATGTTAGAACTCCTAGAGGATTATGGAGTCAGTCCTATATCTAATATTTGTGATCTAACTCAATATATAGGACTTAATGAAGAAGATCTAAGGATAGATCGTTTTTAAGAGAGAAGGTATAATGGAGGACCATTTGAGAGACAAGGCCTACCACATGAAGTACGACCAATTCTTTAATCAATTGTTATTTCTATTTCAATTAATTGAATTTGTATTGTTTTGTACTTAGAGCGATTCTTTAATTGATTGTTTCTGAGCAGAGCTACACAGTGTTCACTGTTCAATTGATTGCTTCTACGTTTCAGTAAACTGTTATTTGTTGTTTGTTATTCTGTGCACACGATTCAATTAATTATTTATGGATTTCAATTAAATATTTCTCGACCGAGCTGGATTGCGCACTAATTTCAATTAATTGCTATTTTCAATTGACTGTTCTTGATTTTCAATTAATTGACTTTTTGACGTGCACTTCAAAATTATACTTTTGGTTGTTTCAATAAAGAGTTTTCATTCTACACTTTAATACTTTTCATCTTTTGCAAAAATTTTTGAAAGTTCAATTTACCCTCCTCTTGAACTCAGTCTAAACTAGTTTTCACTAAATTATTCAATCATGTGCTAATTTATTATGTACTAATGTCTTTAACTAAACCTTTATTATACTTAATTTTAATTATTAAACCTTTAACTATAATTTAATATTTATTTTTGGTGGGTGGGGGTCTAGAACAAGATTGCTTTGACTTCCCACACTTATTTGGTTTGTTATGCATAATGGCTCAAAGAAATATCAAGTATGTGATTGTTAAGAGTGGGAATATTAGGCAATAAAATGAATGGCAGTAATGCAAAATGTTTGTATTCACCTTCCTAGTTGTCCATCTATTTGCAATCAATAAAATTATTCTCTCCTAAATAGATAGGATAAATGGAAATTCATATTTTCCTTTTAGTTTAAGACAAGCAATGGAGTGTACACACGGGCTTGAGGCCCAACATGTGAAGTGATTTGGGCCAACCCAACTTGATCAGGAAGTGGTTTGTATCAGAGCGATACGTATGCAATATTTTTTATTTCTTTGTGGCATGCAAGATACGTGTATGGCCCCCCAAACTAAACTAACTAAATAATTGAGGCAAACCAATTAAGTTAGTTAAATAAACAAATATCAAGCACATGCATTGATGTCCAACCACCCTAACGCAGAGCCTCAATTTCCAAGTTTGTTCTCCAACTTAAACTCTCAAAATTTCATCACATTATTTTCGAGAATAGTCAAACACTAAACATATATAGCAATGATATAGTCAACTACTCGATGCTCTCCCCTACCATAATATTTATCACTACATTAAATACAGAACATGTAATGTATATAGCAAGTCAGCATTTATATGGAAATTGTTCATATCTTTAAGTCTTGTTAAGATAAAAAGTTCTTACTCATGCATGAGATATTATTTATTTTAAAATAGAACGTTTAGAAATATTGAAATGAATTCTTAAAGCATCTTTGATGATATATATATATATATATATATATATATATATATATATATGATAATAAATTATGTGATAATAATAAATAATATCAAATTTTCCTATGCTTAACTACTTTGTCAAGTATAAATAAATTTAATGTGTTTTAAATTAAAAAAATAGATGCAATGTATATTTTATATGTTATGAAAAATAAAAATTGTTAAATGACTGAAAACTAAATGATTTGCATATAGGCATATGAAGTCTTATATAGTAGTGCTAGACAACTCACGAAAGAAAAAGTAGACAAATGAAGAATTAGACTATCTTGATCTTGTAAGTCAACTCCAATAGAATATTGGTTCTCTAAAAGAATTGTCTACTAGTTTGAATAAGAGACATCACACACTTCAAAGATCTTCACACATACACAACCTATCTCTAAATGATGTATGTTCATTTTAGTACAATCAATATGATCAACATAATTGTTCAAATAAAACATATCCTTTTTCCTCACCAAAATAAGTATTGCAATGAATTATCAACCTAAAGTCAAACATCCATACTAAAAAACTCTAAGCAACGCAAAAGCGTCAAGCAATAACAAATCTATAAATAGAAACTTGTCATTCACTTGAAATTTTGATGAAAGAATGACGAACAACTGAAATAAAAACTATTATATACATACACTATCATTCCTTCATTCTAAAAGATTCTAGTGTTTAAAGGACATCGTCTTCCACACGACTTGTAAAGAAGGTGTTTATATTGTCAATCATCACATGTTTGTGAAGTTATTTTCTGGATAAACATTTAAGTGTGAAACCTTACAAATAAGATATTATTATTGTATAGCCTAGAGAACTTTGTAAAATGAGCATGGAAAGACATTATGTAATCATGCTTAATATAACATCAAAAATTTATAATACAATACTTTTCTAATAGAATGTTTTAAATCACATTATTATTAGATGATTTAAATATTTTATTATACATATTTTGATTTAAGTAACACAAATAATATATGTCAAACGATACAAAAGACTTTGTCTGAGATGTTTTGTCTGACATGCTTCAAAGGACAAACAAACTCAAGTCTTTGTTCGACGAATTGGAAAACTTTGTAACGTGATCAGACAAATTATGTCTTATGAGCTAAATCTTTCATAAAACATATACTAGAATGTTCATGTGAGTAAAGCATATTTTTAAAAGATTAGTTCGTCTAAGTATTGACATAAGTTACATAGAGTTTTAGAACAACTGAATTTGTATAAAATCGTCTAAAACTTCAACATATTAAATAGAAAAATTGTGTATTGTAAACCCATGAACTTGAGTCCTTTTCTCTCACAAATTTCATTCAACCCTATATAAAGACAAAGTAAGAAGATTCTTTTTACCTTTAGTTATTATTCATGACATGACAAGTTTAATTATAAAGGACAAGCTCAATTAGATTTTTTTTTCTCTTCCTCCATTAGCAACCTTTTAAGTATAATTACTTGGATTAAAGAATTATGTTTGTACAATTTACCCTTGAAGACTTATCCTTTCATCATGTGTATATCTCTTACAAACTATCCAACAAAAATAGCATTTCATTTGAAACCAAATTATGAAATCGGAGTTCAAATTGAAAGAAATGCAATCATGACAAATCTTGCTATAAATACGGGTGTGGGACGCTTGCACTTTCAATAGAAAAGAATAAGTGAATGCAAGTTAAGAAACATATATAAAAGGTGTTACAAGTAATAATAATTTAATCTTCAAATATCTAGGTAAAGAAATGTGTAAAAAAAAAAAACATAAGAAGGGATTGCTAAATTGTGATTTAATTGAATTTAAAAACGTTTCGCAAATATCATTTGTATTATAGTATTCAAACGATAGTTTTGTCTATCACACACACATACTATAACCTCTTTCATCTGATGTATCATTTCATATGCAATCAACAAACTAACATATAAAGTGTATTTTCGTAAGAGATTTTCAACATATTCCATTTGATTTAATACAAATGATACAATCTCAACAAGAATTTGTCAGATGAAGATATTTTGAAAAACTTATTTTGAACTCAACTTCTATGTTGAAGAGATTAAGACAAATACAAATTAACAACTTATTTTAGTTACCTGATAAATGATTCTTAAGTGATCAGATCTTGGTTTCTACATTTGATCATCATTACAAGTACAAATTTAAGGCATTAGTTAGAAGAAATTATTAAAAAAACATTTAAGTTCGTATTCTAACAATAACTCTCCATTTTGGGTTAGTACAGATGATAATAACATACAAAGTAAAGGAGATAAAGGAGAAAAGCTATGCATAAGGATTAATATTGGTTGTCTGTCGTAATAAACTATATTCAGCTTTTGACCAAGTCAAAAAGAGTTGTTAAAAACAACATAAGAATGGAAGGTTGAATTGTGTGTTTTTAAACTTTTTGAAACTTTTACAGGATATCGTCTCATGATGGGCAATCAGATGATGGTTTCACTTGATAGAGCATTGTCAAATACTTTACTTAAGAGATTGCATCTGATGAGAACATTAGACCAAACTTCAAGTTTGATAGACAAACTATTTAAAACACCTTTCAATAATTATTTTCACAAATTTCTCCTTCTAAGATTAGTTATAATTAAGTAAGATGTAATTTAAAGAGATAAGGGATAAGAAGGATTTACATTATGTTTTTATACCAGTTTGTTGTTCTTAATCAATTGATTGAGTTTCACTAGGTAGACCATTGTTGCAAGATACAAATGAATATTGTTTATACCTTAACTACTAGCTAAAAATGAGTTTTATTAGAATCGCAGACACTCCTAGCTAAAAACACTAAGTATTTTCTGGAATGCAGTCACTCCTTGCTAAAACAGAGTATTCTCTATAATGCGGTCACTCTTGGCTAAAGTGAGTATTTTTTGGAATATAACTGCTTCTAGCGAAGACACATAATATTCTTTAGAACATGAAATGTATAAAAACATAATGTAAATCCTTCTTTTTCTTATCTCTTTAGATTGCGTCTTATATAATTGTAACTAATCTTATAATGAGAGATTCACGAAAACAAGTTTTAAAAAATATTTTTAGACATTTTGTTTGTCAAAATTTAAGTTGTTTATGACACGTTTCCTAATATACAATTTCTTAATAAAAGCTTTTGCAGTTCACCTATTCGTTTTACATTCATTAGACGAAACGATTTCAAACATTTTAAGACAATTCAATAATTTCTTTAATATTTTTAACATGTTTTCTCAATTCCCTAATTGTTATAATTAAATTAACGTCAATATAAAAAGTAATAATTCATTATTTCTTTCTTTTACTTAAATTCCTTATCTTATTACCCGTAAAAAGTTTTAGAAAAGTTTTACAACTTAAAAAAAAAAAAAAGAACTATTAAACAACCCAAGTGCCTAATATGATGAATTACAAAAATCTTCCAATACAATTTTTTAACTAATTCAAAATTTCCTTTCCAACATTAACATCCTTTTTCACATATTAAAATTAATATTTTAATTTTAAACAACCCTCATTTAGAAATATTAATAAGAAAGGAGTAAAATAGGTTAAAATCCTCCTCAAATTCGTTAACATAATATTATTAGATCAATTATTTTGAAATATTAATAAGAAAGGAGTAAAATAGGTTAAAATCCTCCTCAAATTCGTTAATATAATATTATTAGATCAATTATTTTGAAATATTTATCCTTTTTAAAATTTACTATATACTTCATTAAAGTTTTATTAATAAAATTTGTATTTTATTTTAAAAGATATCCTTAAAAATTGTATTAAAGAAAAATGATATCAACTCCTGCACTATATAGTATTTTTTGTGCATACCCAATTAGGAATTAATCACGGTGGAGCATTTATTGTATTGGCGTATTGAATGGAAGTTTCATCATTTTAGTTCCAACGTAGGAGATCCTAGCATGTGATGGAAGCTGTTAACTTATGCACGTCTGAACAAGAAGAAAGAACCATGTCTCGTCTGAACAGGAAATTTCAAATAAACAAAAAACAATGTCAGCACACACGTCGGTTCTGTTGTTAAATCAGTGTCATTGTCACATTTATTATGCAAAGTTTTTATATTTGCCTCCTACATTCACCTTCCTAGTTGTATCTTCTACTTTTTTCATTCAGCTCATAGAATATTCAAAAATAAAATTCAAAAGACAAAGTAATAGTTATAAAGTTTAATATTATGTTCAGAGAACCCGTATAATTGTATTTTATATTTGGTTGAGTAAAAAACCATTTAAAATACATGCATAGTCAAACTTTCTATAAAAAGAATATATATAGTTCGTTCTCTTTTCTTCTAAAGATTACATTTAAGTATTATATTTATAATAATTAACTTTAAAAATAAATTTTTTTAAAGAAAAAATAAATATTTGATCCAATATAATAAATATTGAGATATTTTATTTTAGTATAATAAAAAAATTAGTACGAAAATTTTAATTTCATCAATTTTAAATTTTATTAATAATTAAGGTAATTAAAATATTAAATTTGGTTTGATCTTTATTTATTGTCACATGTGTGAATTAAGAAAACTTTAAAAAATATAATTAAATTCGAAAGAAATTAGTAAAGATTTTAAAATTATAAAGTAAATAATTAAAAGTAAACGACTCCTTTTAAAATTGATTATACATTAATTTTAATTTTTCTTTTAATAAATAATTATTAAAGATTAAACATGTATTTAATTATTCAACTATTAATAGAATTAAAAAAAAACTAATAGAATTAAAGTTTTTATATTAAATTATTTATTTATTTTTTAATTATACTAAAAATAAAATATATTAATATTTATATGAAGTGTTTATTTTTCTTTTAAATAATATGATTTTATGTATCGAATAATTATATAAGTTTTATTGGAGTTAAAAACTGGAGTTGAATACTTCATATATGCAGTCATAATATTTATTTTGTTAATAATGATCACTCGTTAAAAAAAATTACTATAATAAATATTTTCCTTAATTTGGTTCAAAATTTCGTTAAAATAAAATTTAAAATTTAAGAATAAGAAGAGAACGATATTTGTCTTTACATCCAAACCTATATTTATTTATTTCAAATTTAAATTACAAAAAATGTTACTAAGATTAGTGTAGTTTTGGAGCTTATAATACGAGTAAATCATTTCAACATTAGATAACCGTGAACTTTTGTATCAAATAATAATTTTATAGTTTTTAGTTTTTAGTTTTTTTTTTTTCATATTTCAATGTGATTGTCATAAGGTTTAAATGGGTTCTTTAATAACTTATCTTTTTGTATCCAAGTCATTATATTACTTTTAAAGTAGATATATAGAAAAAGTTCAAAGAATCATTTATATAAACTGAAAAAGTTATTATCGTTCTTCACTTCTCTCTTGTAATAATGCAAACCAACAAATCTTAGATTCATTCGCAATAAGGAAAAGCACTTTGATTCTTTAAATTGGTGTCCGCTTTAATAGCATTAAAATACCGATGAAACTTAGAAAATATAAACCAATATGAGAAATAGGGTTCAACATGGAACGGGAATGGAGAACCAAGTTCAAAATTTTCGTAGTGTCTCCAATTTTAGATGAAGCTTCCTTTTCCCCTTAAGTAACCAATTACTTGTATATGAATAAAAAAAACATTCATATTTCTCCTTATATTCAATAAAAATTTCAAGATTACAAATGTAAGTCCTAACTTATTTGTTATTTTTTTCCTTTCAAAATTTTGGTAGCGAAAAATAAATTTTCATGTCTATCAGAAAATAGTTCATTTCTATCCTTAATAGTATTCTGGAACAACCAACTACAAAACTATCATAGGATAGTCTTTAGTAAGATGGTTGCTATACTAAAGATTTTAACTACCTGTTAAATAATTTATATTAGACATAGACAAACATAAAAATCGAATATTCGGTACAATAATTGCAAATCACCACAATTTCTAGTACATTAACTATGGCTCAGATGTTTCAAGAAACACTTTAGATCCAAAATGCAATGAAAAATAGATGAATGAAATTATTCCCATATAATTAATCTACCTAGATCCTTCGTTAGAGGAAATGAATTTAAGATAGTGAGGCTAAGAGTGATGAAAGTTTTGTGTTTATAATAGTGAATTTTTTTAAATATTTCAAAATTAACAAAAGAAATTAAATATAAAGTGATAAATTATTGAATGATTCATTTATATTCTTCTAAGTCTCACGTCTAAGAGTCAAACAAGAATTATATACGAATATTATATATAGACTTTTGTTAAATCATACTAATAAAATTCTATGCAAAATGTGAAAAATTTCAAAAACCTTTTTACATAAAAGAAATTATTCAATAATTTTTTTTTAAATAAAGAGTTCATGTTAGGGATCACTATGGATTTTGACATCCCAAGACTTAGTAATCATCTTTCATCACATGATGTACTATTAGAGAAAGAAAAAAAAAAAAAAAAAAAAAAAAAAAAAAAAAAAAAAAAAAAAAAAAACAAGAAGTGTGGTATCACACCAAACCCATGCAAAAACAAGAATAAGCTTTGTACAAAAGGAGTTGAAACCTATTATGAAAAAAGTTTAACCTAATACAGTTAGGCAAAGAAGAATACCAAGCAAACTTAACCCTATTTTTCAAACCTACATTTGTCAATTTTATTAGCATAACTATTATCCTTTTCACCTTTCTCAAAATTTCTTTTTTAACCTTGACATGTAAGTCTCTAATTAATTTTGCTCTCTCACTAGCATCACTATACATCATATCTTTTGTGGATGGAAGGAGTGATAAGTCTAAGGGGGTCAAAGGATTAAAAACATAAACAATTTCAAAAGGAGAATGAAAAGTAGTAGCATGAACAACCCCAAGAATCCATTTTTTAGGATCAGATCAATCTCTTGGAAGATTAAGAATAAAACCCAACAATGAAAAGAATGAAGTTGGCACAACAATGGAAGACAATGATTAATATATGGTGTATAAATGTAGAAAAACAATAGAACAAGTAACTATCAATGTAAAATGAAATAAACGATGAAATAAGGAAGAAGATGGAAGATAGAACACGCCACCTATGGAAAGAATTTCAAGGATGAGTGCTAGAGGAGGCACCACTTGAGAAAGCTTCTCAATATAAAAAAATCAAACAACAAGAGAAAGGAGAAACTTAACTTTCAATAAACACCTTCAAAGGTACTTTCATTCACTCTTTAATTCATGTTTTGTACAAAAGGTTGGAGTCCTATTTATAATAGTTCATAAACATTCAAAGGTAAAAAAATTAACAAAATTAACTAGGATTAAGAGTAATTAATCTCTTACGAGTGCATGAAGTGGTTAGAAATGTGCATGAATGAGCAAGTGGTGGTTTTGAAGATCATGAAGGTTCATAGGATAGTTTGGATGTAACAATGGGAGTTTCAATTAGTTAGATGATGTGGCAATCCATGTGGCAATCCTTGTGCTTCCATTTGATTGGTGGAGAGCTCCAAAAGTTAAAATGGTTCTCTCTCAGAAGTTATTGTTCTTCTCTTCTTGCTTTCTTTCAAGTTTCTTGAAGAGCTTGATTTATTCTTTTAATCTCCTTCTCCAAAGCTCTAATTTTCCCTCTTGTCATTCTTCCTTCAAACTTCTTTTTCTTCTTTTCTTCTAACCACGCTCCTTATTTCAATTCGTTGTTGCTCATCATCTTCTTGGTATACAGGTGCTTCATCCTTGCATGTATTAGCATTGCTAAAGAAGTCCTAAGCAGAGGGATGTGAAAAAACAAGTCAAAATACAAGAAGGGAGGGAGGGGTTCAATTGTGTTTTAAAACGTTTTGTAGATTTTTAAAACCTTGAAATGAGCCATTGCAAATCTTTCTATGGCCGTTGAGTAGCTTTAACTCATATAAACATCTTTCTTGTGTTTGAGCTCCTTGAATGTAGAGGATGAATTAAATATGTTCCACACATGCATTACATGCTCTTTTCCTATTGAAGTATCATCTTAATACCTACTTGAACTTATTAGTCCTTAGTCAAAGTATTTTTACTCGAAATTGTGTAAAGTGTTGAATCATACAAATTAGGTAGCATTTTCTAGAGTCGACGAGATAAACGGTAGGAGTTGTTCAAGCATAACAGTTTTAGTTCATTTCTCAAGAGATTGTTGATGTGACATATGATTTTATGAATCTTCTTGGTAAACGAAGGAAACAAGCATCCTTTATAAAATACAATAAGCTTAAAGAGATTTTTGTGAAGAACAACTTTAACTTGTGACTATGTGCATATTGTCTGAGCACAATGTTGTATATATCATCTTTCAAAAAAAATACATTTTCATCTTATATGATCGTCATTCAAACAAAACACTTACTTCTCTGAGTTTAGCTTTTGTTAGTGGTTTAGAGGTTGTTAATTTCTTTTGCATGATTTTTAGTTTTGTTGAAAAAGATGCAGTGTGGTATTTGGTGAAGCCAAGTCAAGCCAAGTGCATAGAAGACTTGAAGATTTTCTAGTGTGTATAAGTGTATATATGTGTTGATAATTTATGTGCATGCATCATAAATAAGTGGAATAAGCTCTAAAGGTTTTGAAACATAAAACTAGAATTTTACTAATGGTTTTAAATAAAAATGTTCCACTAGTTTTTATAAAGGATTATTTTTCAAAATCAATTAGCTGAAAATCCTTTTAGTAAAATAAATTAATTTAAATTGATTTTCAACCAGTTCTTCTGACTAAAGTGTAACTGTTTTTTCAAAACTATTTTGAAAATAATTAAAATAAGTAGAGAGTGCATATCTTTTAGAAAGAGACTAAGAAATTTGACGAATCACAGTTAGAAATTTTCATGAAATCTTAATGAGTTTTTTGAAGAAAGAAGTCAAGATACTGATTCTTGGAGCCATTACCATTTATATGTGAGTGCACCACATAGTTGACTACTGTTTTGAGTTAGGAAAGTATTTTTGTGACTTATTCTTAATCTATTTTGTCTCATATCTTGTTGCAAAGTTGATTGTATTCAAATTACATTAATTGTGTTAAGTTATAGTCTACATTTTGTAGAACTACAGTAGGGTGTTGCGCAAGGTATTATGTGTTCTTGGAGGGTGTAAGATTGATTCTTGAATGTATTTAGTGTACATTTGTAGTGTTTAGTGAAATTGTTTGCTTGTTGAAAGAAAAATTGGATGTAGCTATTGAAGAAGAGTGAACCAGTAGGGTTTTTGTTCTCTCTCCTTTATTTTTTCAATTGCATTTCAATTTTTGCATAATTTTGTCTCTGTACGATAATTTAATTAGTTGATTTTGCAAAACAATTGATTGTTTTTTACAATGTTGGATAATTTGTAATTTGTTGTTTGACTGATCTATGATGTGATTTTGAGTCTAAATTAAATTTTCATAACCTGGTGGAGTATGAGGAATTTGAACATGTTTTTGTGATTGTATATCTATTATAAACAACTTGTTAATTGTGCGTTTCAATCAACTGATCTTTTTGTGTTGCTGTTGATTTTCTATTGGACTATACACCCTGAAATATTAGTCGATCCGTTTTTATTTTTCAATTGATTGTTTTTCTGTTGTGTAGTTACTGAAACCATAATAAATTAATTTAATCATAAATAATTATTATTTTTAAGAAGATGATTGCAAAAAAATTAAAATTCACCTGCGTAAAACTCCTTTTAAGTTTTTTTTTTTTTGTATCTTTTTATTTTTTCTTTTTATAAAATTTTAATACGGTGAGATATGATTGATGAAATGTTAAAGTGTCAATTAATTTTACTGTGATGTCTAACATAATTTTATAAAAGAATTATTTTTAAGTACAGTTTAATACAAGATACATATATTATGTTATGTAACAATATTATTATGAATTGAAATTTTAGAATACTAATCAATAATTTAGTTTTTTTTTAAATATAGGAAATGTATTAAATAATGAGAGATTTCTTTCACGTGTATATAACAAATATTAACCTTAAATTTTATAAAAAAAAAAGTAGTTATGATGCCAATAAGATTTAAATATTTGAACGACACATTAGTTGTAATTGGAATTGGATATTTAGATTTCTGTGGTTATCATAATATTTCTTCATGTTGGTGTTCTTCAAATCCTGTAAGGAGGTGTGTCTTTCTCTAATTAAACTTTCACTTAAATAAATAAATAGTTAAAACTAATATATAAGAGTAAAGTAAAAAGGGAAAATAATTCTTTGTTTTCTTATATTTACTTTATTGTTTTCAATTAAATTCTTTTTCCAAATTTACACCAAAATTTACACCAAAAGAACCATATTGAGATAAAAAAAAAAGAGAGATAAAAGAATAAAATAGAACTAAAGTAAAAGGATTAATTTACTAAACTGAAGTATAAAATAAAATTAAAATGTCGAAAACATTAAACTTTCCATTTAAGAAGCCATGTCATTTTTTATTTAATACGGCCAAAGATTTATACAAAATATCGAATTTATTTTGTATTTTTATCAATAAAATTTCAATAATTAATATCATAAAATGTTATAGTAAAAAATAGAGATATGAAAATGAATCCAACTTAGTTAGCTAATTCATGATCTGGGTCAGTGAAATTAAGGTATATGTAAACTATAATTCAACCTAAAGTGGATTGAATCAATTAATTAGTCCACTTTTTTATTTTTTAACTAATAAAATTATAAATGATAAATTTAATACTTAATGTTCAATTATGCAATGCACATGGAATTTTATTTTTAATTTATAACTGATACACTATATTTTATAGTATAAATGATAACTTATATTATTTTAACGTTTGATTTATTTATAGTCATAAAAAATTATTTTGTTCAAAAATATTTTGATTTTGATTTTAACAATGAGTGACGTATGGGCTGATTCATTTCACTCGTGATCGGCAATTGGACTAGAAATAGTTGGTCATTAAATTGGTTCAATAAAAGTAATGTACTAACTATGAGTTTTCAAATAAATTAATAAAAATATAAGATAAATAAATTACTTTTTTAAATTAAAATTAGTTTGAATAGAAGTTAAAAATGAAATTTGAAAAAATTATATAAAAAAATTTTACACATTAATTTTATTTTATTAAATATTTTTTTTAATTTTCTATTTAAAAAAATTATATATGAATCATTGTCCTATTCATTAATACATGAAAATTTGCATTCATTTCTTTTTTTTATGCAATTTCCTTAAATATTTTCTCTACATATATAACTGATTCAATAATAAACTTAGTTTGTATTAGTTTCCCAGTTAAATTTAAGAGTTTTATGTCTCATAAATTTATCTAAATTAAGTTAAAGAAAATGGAAAAAAATTATAAAAAATAATAATATATAAATGTTATAATTTTTAAAAATAAACAACTAAATAATTAAAATTCTAATTATAGTTTTAAGTTTGATTTAAAATTTTAACATTTATTTTTAAAACTATCCCTACTAGAAAATAATATCTTTCCTACACCACCTGATGAGAAGTATTTTCTGAAAGTTGACCATAAAGAAATCAAACTACACAATTATTATCATTATTGTTTTCAGGCTCAGATATGAAAGCATTGATATCTGAAATAAGAAAATATTCAGTGTAATCAAAAGTCAAAGAAAAAAATTCAACTCTTAGGCTCTGATCCCAAAAGACTGGAACATTTTCTCACTATATAAACAAAGGTCGTTTCTGGAAATCGGTGACCCCTCTGAACCCTTTATCTCAGTCTTTCTTTCTTTTCCATAGAAACTTTTTCTTCCCTTCTTCTTCGTTCCTTTCTGAACCAGAATTGAAAGATTCCAATGCTATGCGTGATCTAGTTTCCTTGCAATTTCATTGAACACACTCAACCTTCCTTTCAGCAACTATATCTTATATAACTACTTTTTGTGCTTCCTCAATTGTCAGATATTTCGGAAGCTGATTTTTGGGTCTGTCTTTTGCCTCTGTAAGTTTCTAACTCTGGCATTTAAAAACAAAGGAAAACGTAACCCTGTTTGTAAGCTTTTGCATGATTGTGAATTATGATTCATCCATCTTGGATTAACGTTGTATTTTGTGACATTCTTCAACCATTGATTCTTAATGTTGTTTTCTGTGTTGGTTAGAATTGTACGTTTGAGTAGAATCCATGTCGTCTGTGACAGCACGTACAGGGAGACAAAGACAACGTTACGAAGACAACATGCGCCTCGTTTCCGGGTAAGTAGCTTAACATGTTTCATATTTTACTCCTGTTGTAACAATATATATATAATTTTATTTATTTTTATCATCTAAATATAATATTTTCTTATTAGAAAAGAGGTTTTCTAATGATTGTTAAAGAAAAAAAAATATGACCATTAAATGATCATTCTCTAAGTTTTCTGCTACAAAAGCCAATACTCATTTTATGGCTCCAGGAACTCTTGATTTATAGATATTCTGAAATACAAACATGTATTATAAAATGTTCCTTCATTGATAATTTGTATTTGTTTTATTGCATTTAGAAGTGAGAAAAACTTTTCAAAATGTGAAAGTTTTTATCATTCTTTTATCATGATATGTGAAAGCTAAAACCTTTTGGGCCTCTCCAATTGGGGCCCTAGCTAGCATCACACTTGTTGACCAATTTCAGGGTCAGCCTTAGACAAAGCATATCCAATTTTGACGCTTTTGGTCTTAAATGGGAAATTCTTATACGATCTACATCATTAGTTGTTAATGGTATGGTCTCAAAGCTTCTTTACTAATAATACATAATTAAGTTTTGTAATATTTTAAAAAATTAATAAAGCTTTGCTGTATATATGTAGAAATTAACAAAAAAACTATAACACGTGATCCAAAAAGGATAATGTAAAATTTTCTCAAAATCATATGTCTCAACATTATATGTACCAAACCATATTATAATTTATAAAAGGTAAAGATTTTTTTACCATTAATTGCATTAAGCTAATATTAATTGCTATATATATAAAACGTCAAGCTTATACAAGTACACAACAGAGTATGTATAAAATAAAAATATTTCTAATTTATGACTTTTAATATAATTATTATAAAAATAGAAAAGTTAATATAAATTTTAGTCATTTATTTATCAAACTAATATAGTTGTAGTAAACATTTTTTGTATTCTTATGCTATTTTTTTAATATAAATATTATAAACCAATAAATGTTTTTGAGTATATGATATCAATAGACATGAGATTTTATCAATATAAAAAGGAGTGTTAGTGTAATGTTTTTCAAATAAAAAGAAGATTAGTATACAATTTTAAAAAAATTAAGGCATAATTGAAAAAAATTAATGGAATGTAAGTGTAATTACAAGTTTTATAAAAATTAGTATAAAAAATCATCACATTTCTAGAAGATAAAAAAAGAAAAATATTCAACCCTTAATTATTCAATGTTGTTTCAATTTACATCTCACTTCGTAATTTCCCCTTCTTTCCCTCAGCTAGTTAATGAAATCGAAATCGAAGAGCATATCTTTTATTAATGAATTTTGATGAAAGGCGGAGGGCGACTTGAAAATATGGGTGTTATTTACAATTGTCTTATCATGTTGACATTAAAATATTCAACTGTATTTTATAGCAGACCATATCATTGAGTTTGACCCGAACAAATATAAAATCTAATTGCGTGATCAATTTAAGCTGTTACATAAAATGATAAAACTAGAACATAGTGTCTGCTATTGTAGAATCTCAATCTACTCATTCAATGTCTCCCATAGAAACTTCCACCTAGCTCACATGTAAATGTTTCTGCAAACTTCTGTGAGGCTTAACATGAAATCTTGGAAATAATGAGACAACATGCCCTCATCTTTTTGAGGATCTCACATTGACTCAGCACTGATAAAGACAAACTAGTGTGATGATTGCCTTAACTCTAATTTTACTACTTGATTTCATTTATTAGAATTCAAGTTTAAGTTTTACATCGAAGAGATTCACTATCATAAGTGGTAAGAAGAATACACCATTTACAATCTAAAACTCTATGATAATAGTTCATCAATTTTTATTTATATATACATTATTTATTTAATACAAAATTTTTAGCTCATACTTAAAATTTTTAACCTATCTTATTTACAATCCAAATCTCACAGTGACTAATAATAAGTTGAAATGTGGTATATAAGAATATGTTTATTTTACAAGTGGGTTTTGAAGGACTTTTCACATAATTTTTTTATTTTGGTAGTTTTAGGTACGAATTTGATTGCAAAATAGCCTAAAAATGTCATAAACGCCATAGTATATGGAATAATCCAATAAAAGGAATATTTGTTGAGAAAGTTATCAAAACAGTTATTTTTGAAATAGTAAAATCTATGCTACAAGATATTCAAGCCTGGATTAATCTGTATTCAAAGAAGAATAGTGATATTTTGACATCATTATTCATCTTTGACACCACTTAATACTAATATATATTATTATTTTATTTATATATAATATTTTATTAATAAAATATAGTGTCAAATAGGAGTATAAGTAAATAGTAGTGTCAAACTAGTATTTTCTTTTTTAAAAAAAAAATAGATTTTGAGTTTTGATAGTTAAAGTACTTCTACTCATAGTGGCGAGGATAAATATTTGATGAGATTTGCAACAATATCTTTACTAACAGTTATAATTAAATTTCTTAATGATGCATTTGCAACAGATGTATTCCCTATAGATGGAAAAAGGGCAAAGTAGATCAAAATGAAGATACAGAGGAGATGATAGAAGTACTTATGGTTTGTTCACCAAAACGTGATGACCTTGTGTTTCCAAAGGTACTTGATATTGTCTTCTTTCAACCAATAAAAACTTCATCAGCACGAAAGTCTTTGTGAAGTGTCACTTTGTTCTCTTTACAGGGAGGATGGGAGGATGATGAAACTGTTACAGAAGCTGCTTGCCGTGAAGCCCTAGAGGAAGCAGGAGTTAAAGGGATTGTAAGAGTAAGTTTATTTAATATATCTATGATATTCATCATTGAATGTTTAAGCATGAATTTGAATGATATAGCGTTATGTTGAATATTAGTACATATACTATGTCATAGTCCATAATCATGACATTAATATGCCACTTAAACCTCCCCTCATCTTTGAGATTCCATTACTAAGTTTCTATAATCATTGTGTATGGGGGAAGACTTGGTATATAGTTATGAATCTTCTCAATAAAAACACCATAATATGATAGAACTTAGTGTACACCAAGTTTATCCTGCTAAAGCTACCCTTTTTCCCAGTTTAGCACAAATATGGTTCCAATTAAAGTCAACTAAGCAAAACCTTCTGCAATGCCAAAAAGGATCAACATTGTTGAACTTCACATTACACTACCTTTTACCGTGACACTAAAATAACTGACAAAATGCAGATGATTATGCCATTTTCCCATCCTCTTCTGTGATTATGACTGCTATTTCTCATTCATATGAGCTATATGATACCAAATTTGAGAAATCTTCAGTGGCTAAATGGTGGACATTCATTTTTCAGGAAATTCCCTTGGGGAGATGGGAGTTCAGAAGCAAAAGCAGCAAGGATTCATCTAGCCAGGAAGGATGGTGTAGAGGGTACATGTTTTCCCTAGAGGTGACTCAAGAACTTGAGACTTGGCCAGAGCAAAAGGACCATAATCGCCACTGGGTAAGTGTTCTGTATAAATTCTTAAAGCAAATACATCATATATAGAAGTACCAAGTACAAGATTCAAACATGTACAGGGAAACTTGTGGCGGAACATTTACTTATAGCCACTATAATATATGTTTTTGTATGGACCGGTTAGTTTCAACAATTCTTGGTGGTCTAAATATTCCTGATCGTCCTCATAGTCTTTGGTCAACAACAATTTCAAGTGGAGTCCTGAATGCACCACGACTCAAGTCAGTATGAGTCAAAAATGAAATAGGATAAAATTGAGTATATTGATGATATCTGATTTCATAGGACCACTTTACCTTTTATAATGTAATGAGTCTTAAGTGAATGGGTTCAAAGTCCATTATAACTTCCTAAATGGTGGGTGCCACGTATCTTTGTGTGTGTTTGTACTAATAATACGTGCTAAAAATTTGGACCGGATAGTTATCAGTCGGTGTCCATATATCCGACGACTTGTCGATCGGCTTATATGTTCAGTTTGTGCAATTACGACTTGGCTTAGGTATTGGGTTCTCCTTACCGTACAGTATATATGGAAATACGTTTGAGAATATAGAAATCAATTGCTCTGAATAAATTCAGAATTACATTAATGACAACATCATAGAAGTACCATGATATAAATATTTAAACTTTACTTATTGACATTACATAGCGTACTCGGAAACACATTTAAGAACAGAAAACTCATGTTTGAGATATAAAGGCTATAACTATTAGCTTCTGAAACGTGAAACCAAAATGCTAATAACAGATTTATTTTTAGAAGCAAAGAACATCTTTGGTTAAGGTAAGGTGAATATTTTTTCTTTTTAGGTAAACATAAAAGAAGCATTCAGACTGAGCCGATATGACTGGATGTGCAATGCATTGGAAGTGTTTTTAAGAGTTATGGCAGAAGACGGAAAGCTAAAGAAGGAGGAAAACAATGTTGATTCTTCTTCAATGTCAGTGGTAGATGTGTCAGAAAGTCAAAATGTGTCATCCAAATGCTATCAAAGAACCACTACCACACAACACCATAGTATATCATCAAGAGCCAATATCCTGTCCCATGCTTCCCAGGAGATAGCTATTCACTTAGGTTATTGACACACTACGTTTGTGCAGTGTGTTTCCTTATGTGATGCAGTAACTCCTTCCCATTTGAAAGAAAACAAAATAGTTATAATGACACTGTTACAGTGTGTTTGGTTGAACATTTGAAAACTTGGTTTAGGATAGTTTTAATTTTGTAAAAGTGATTTTGGCTAAGATAGTCATGTAAACTGATTTATGTTAAAGAAGTTTGGAAAAAAAATTGGCATGATTTCTTTTTAACCCAACACAACAGTTAATTGTTTTAGTTTTTATTCAATGGTACTTCTAAGAATATTATTGTATTTCATCGTTTTCAACCAAACATTAATTTTTCAAACAAATCATGTATGATTTGGTTATATGTACGTGAAGTTGTTAATAGAATACTCATCTTAAAAGGAAATTAGAATTAAATTTTGTGAACCATTTCAACTCGAAACAAGAACCCTGCACGAAACAAGAACCCTGCACCAAAAGTTTATGAAACCTTGATAATGAGGAAGACAAGTTTAATAGAAACTAAATAGAAAACTCTTGAATTCTGAAATTAAAAACTCAGTTTGTATTCTATCTCAATTGCTTGAAATTAATGGGTTTTCCATTAATACAGTTTAAGTATTTTCCTAGTTTATTAACTACACCTTAGTTAATATATTTTTTTAACTATATCATGGTAGTTAAAATCCGAGAAGGTTTACAAAATTGTAAATTGTAAGATTGAGATTGTAATATGAATAATAGATTTTATTTTATTTTCTACATAAGTTGTGTTGCTATGATAACTTGGTATGTGATTGCCATTTTTTAATTTTGTACATAGAAATTAGAAGTGCCTTAATTGATATTTTAATTGAAACTCATTCATTCAAGAAGATTAAATGTGCTGTGGGAAAATTTCTTATAATTCTTGATTGAATCTAAAATTTGTTTTGTCTTAATTAAAACCTAATTCACAAAGGAAGTAAATTACAAAGTTAATGTGAAATTTAATTATATTAATTTTAAGTGGATGGTATTGCAACACATAGATAAATTTTTAATAACATTTAAAGTAAAGTTAGATTTTATTTGAACTAAGTCCATTTAAGAAGATGAATAGTTTTTGTAGCCGAAAATATGAAATCTTTCTAGAAAGTCATTCATTTCATATATACAAATTTTTTAAATCTTCTCATTCATTTGTATCAAATCTTTATAGAAACTCATTGCAAACAAGAAACAATTAAGAAGATAGTAAAGTAAATTTTTTAACAACTAAATGCAATGTAGAAAAAAAATATATGTAACTATTATCTACAATTTTTTGTTAATGTATTGTGTACAACAAAGTGATCAAAAGTGGGAGAAAAAAGAGACTCAGACACTACACCATGTAACTTCTAAATTTATAGACTACAAGTCATAAAAAGTCATAAAAAGTGAATAGTTTAAACCACAATCTTTTAGTGTGACCGATAATTGTAAATAACCACAAACAAAAAAGTGTGGCCTAAAATTGTCTTATCTCTATAATTAAAACACTGAATCTGATACAATTCAGGCTTGTTCCCTATCCTTGGTAACAATTCAAGTGACTCTCATACAAATAAAAAATTAAAGGCATTAAAGACTTGTTCTGTCTAAATCTAAAATTAACGTTGGTTTCGTATCCTACGTATAGTTCCTGGTCTCAAATATCTCTTGCGTCTCTTGTTTATCAACATTTTCAACTCATCACTAGCTAAAGCTACAGTCATCGTCCCTCCTTCCTCACTGTTGTCTCTCATCTTCTCACCTTCGAAGTTGCAGACAACATTGAAGCTGATCACAAACATATAAATGTGGTTCTAAATTAGAAAAAGCAACACTTTTAAAATTGTGGCTTATGTATAGACTACACTCTTCAGGTCATGGATGTTTAAACCATAATTTTGTAATATGACCTTAAAAAAAGTAAAAAATCACGTTAAAAAACCGCGACCTAAAATAATAAAAATGACATTTTTTTAATTTAAAAATAAAAAGAAAACATTTTTGGAAAGTAACTTCAAAGTATTATATACAAAACTTGGATTATTTAACCACAAATTTTTAATGTGACCTATAATTTATCAATATTATTATCAATATTAATAGTATTATTATTAATAATATTGTTATTATTATTATTAATATTATATTAAAATCATCATTATCATCATCATCATCACATTATTATTATTATCATCATCATCGTCGTTGTCGTCGTCATATGATGGCAAAGTTTCTTTAATTTATTGGTTATAAGTTCTATATGTATTTATGAGACCTAGGTTTGATTTCCTCTTGCATAAGATTGTTATTAATAAGAAGAATAATATTCATTGTATTTACCCATGGATGAGTATTGGTGAAAAACATGAAAGTCCAGAGTTGAAAAATCATTGCCAAACCATTTTCTAAAACTAAGACCACAAGTTTTTAACTTTAGGAAAGACTTTCTAGTTATTGCGTTAAGTAATGAATGGTGTAGTGAGATAAAAATTTATGTTCTTACCCGACCCGAGTGGATGTCGTCCGCAGTAGCACTGGTGGCAACTGAGATGATGACGTTGAACCGAATGGGGGTCCACCTGTAGAAGATTTTGTGTCACTCAAGTCAGTAAGAGTGTAAAAAGGTGTTTAAGAGTATATGAGTGAGAGAATAGTGAGATAGATGATAAATGATACTCCATGTTGACCTAGGTCGTATTTATAACACCTTGTCATTTAAAACCGTATATTTACTCATAATGATTTTGTATGTTTAAAATCTTGAATTACTATTATGTAGCCAATTGAGGTAGATTAGAATCAATTAGGGTAACCAAAATCAATCAGAATAAATGTTATTGACTGGTAATTAATAGTAGGCTGGGCCGAGATAGATTCGGTTGAATCTGGCCTTATTATCGGGTAGGTACATAAGCCCCTCGAGTTCGTGATTTAGCAGGTGAACCGTGTTGATGATCGACGTGAATCCCCCGTTTTGGAGTTTTCAAGTCTTTGAAGAACATGTATTCAGGACTCAGGTTTGAGAATGGGCGAACGTTTGTTCGTCTCTTGAGTTAAGCGTTTGCTTGATCTCTATACTCGATTTTGAGTGAGCGAACGTTTGTTCATCTCCCGAGTTAAGCATTTGCTTGATCTTTGTACTCGATTTTGAGTGGGCTAAACGTTTGTTCGTCTCCCGAGTTAAGCGTTTGCTTGATCTTTAGACTCAATTTTGAGTGAACGAATGTTTGTTCGTCTCTCGAGTTAAGCATTTGCTTGATCTTTGTACTCGATTTTGAGTGGGTGAACGTTTGTTCTTCTCCCGAGTTAAGCGTTTGCTTGATCTCTGTACTTGGTTTTGAGTGGGCGAACGTTTGTTCGGCTCTCGAGCTTTTGACTTAAGCATTTGTTTAGTTTAATGCATATCATAATTTGCATGCTCATCTAAATCACACAAAAATATATGGTTAGTGTGAATATAAAATTAACATACAGCTTGAGGGTTTTTCTATGCGAAGGTATAATAGAATTATTGTATGTAACTTCACCTTGTAAATAGAGAGAAATTATGTTCAGTGCAAACCCATGACCAACTGATAAGTGTCATAATATAATATTGATAAATATTTATGTGAAATGTTAATAATGCACTATTCTAAAATTTTCCTGACATGTTAATGCTCATTATGCTTTATATCCTCAAATAAAATAAATAAAATAATATAATTTAAGAATGTAGAATGAAAATGGAGGGATTAGGATGATTCTTTAGAATAATAATGTTGTCTTATGGGGTAGGAAAAGTTTTACCTTGTCCCACAGTGGACGCCAAATGTTCTTACCCGACCCGAGTGGATGTCGTCTACAGTGGCATTGACGACAACCGAGCTAATGACGTTGAACCGAATGAGGGTCCACCTGTAGAAGACTCTCTGAGGCACCTTCTAAGGACAAAACCGTGATGGAGCAACCGAGCTTCAAAGCGAACAATACCTCAGATATGGTATTTGACCCTAGCGATGTCTTCTCAATGGACTTAGCTCTCGAACCGGGGGGGCTTGTTCCGGTACACCCAATATAGTCTCACATCGATTAGGAGTCTAGGCCAAGGTCAGTTTAAATACACCTTCCTCCCTTAACTCCCTAAGGCGCATTCTAGAGACAAAATCATAGTGGAACAACCGAGCTCCAAAGCAGACAATACCTCAGACGCAGTATTTGACCCTAACGATGTCATCTCAATGAACTTAAAGTCGGAACAATTTATAATTTTTTTATTAAAAGTTGTTATAATAGATGTCGTGAATAATTCATGTGATATGTCATTATATTTTACATTTTAAACCAATAAAAGAAGGTAAAACTTTTTAGAACAAGTGCATTTAAAATATTCATATTGTTTAAAATTAAGTAATAGTCTTCAATAATTTTTCTATAGGAAATAACTTTTTGTAGTTGTTAGTTAAAGTAAATTGCTAAAATAAGCCATGTTGTCTATTAATATGTATTTATAAAACACTTTTTCAATCACAATTTAGTTTAAATTAAAAGCATATTTTAACAATGTCTATATTAGATATATGATTTTCATATAAATTAAAAATATTGTAGGGTTTATAGATTTTAAAATACATATGCTATTTAGATAATTATACATTGTAAAATGTTTTTATTAGATATACTAAATACAAGTTGCAAAGAGATGTCAATGTCATTAGAGACATGGCATGGTGACCTTTTAGAAAAATAGCATAAATATTACTTAGCTAAAGATGATGTCCGTAAGAAGAAATAATTAACATTCCAATAGGAGTCAAAGAAGAGTCAAAAGAAGATGATTAATAGTGACTAGCAAGAGCCATGCTAGGTCACTTACTTTGTTTACAGCATAATTATACAAACCTCGAGATGATAACTAAGTCCCGCACATCAAAATTAACTGTTTAAACTTTCTCAAATCACCCAAACAAACATATTTCAAATTCAAACTTCACTGTTGCTGATTTGATTGAAGCAAATAACAATCTATATTCAATTAAAGTATCAATCACATCAAATGGATTGTTTCTTTTGTTGAACCTGAAAATGGTACCCACCACTACCCACTATAGCCGCACATGAAGAAAAGGCAACTTCACGAGCATAGATTCATGTCTAAGAGATTTGTGTCTCCCAGAAAACAAAACCCTGAGACCATTTACTATGTAACCACTCGAGGACAAAAGAGAATGAATCAGATTGTCCTTATTGTGTTTTACTTAGGTTCCAAGGAAGAATATTAAACTCCCTCGATTCTGACATTTGGAAAATTAGGTCATATACTTTATATTAAGTTCTATTCATCACTTTATTTTGTTTACATTATTCTATGAATTGAAGTATCGAACACAATATTGTTGGGTTTTTTCCTTTTACTTTTGTTATGTTTACCTTGCTATGCGGTCTTACATTTTCCTAATTGAAAAAACAAAAAAAAGAAACACTTTTAACTACGGTATTTAGTGCATCTACTATTAGAAACTAGAAAAATGATCTGAGTTTGATATATAACTCAAACCTTTTTAGAGTGAAAACTGTATCAATATATAATAATAAGAGTAAGTAGTCTACGACTTGACAGTTGAGAGAATTTGTCTATTATTGATAAATTTGGATTATTATGTATGATGAATTTATTATTTTTTTAAGGTATAATTTAAAATATTAAGAATGATATTTTATTTGATTGATATTGTATTTTTTTTTATATAAAGTTAAGCAAAAATATTATATTAATATAAAATTATCTAATAACTTATTTATGCTCATGAAAATTACGTTATATATTAAAATATATACAAATATAAATTTATTGACAACTAGCCAGTTTATTTTACTGTAATTTAATCAACATGTGTCCTTATTTTATTAACAATTTGAAGAATTTTATACTTGAGTGATGATTAATTCTCAGCTTAGTCATCCTGTCTAGTGATCATTCCATAAGTTATGTATTGTTTTCTTTTTACATTACCGTTGTATAAATCATGCATTATCATTCAAAAGTAATTATATTTTACATTAGCCTTGGCTTCCTAAGTCTTGTCCTGTCAGAGCAGCTTTTCTCCTGCTTTTCTTCCACTCTTAACCAGAGATTACACACATGCTAAATAGAGATCATTAATGCAAAAGATGGTAATTAAAGAATTACAAAATATTATATTGAAATGTATAAAATATACATTTTTAATGTTCTTTTTCTTAATTTCTAATATCTTAAAAATTTCTAAGTATCTAAAAATATCTATTGGCCAGAATGTGAGTGCTAACATATCAATTTGAATATGATATGAGAAAATAATAAAAAAAAAACCAATGCAATCAATTTTCATTTATTTGATTTTTTCAAAAGTAAAGGTAAAAGTTAAAACCAAATCAACTCAATTGAGAGGGAATTGTTGAATTTGAATTACTAGATCCATTTATACAAAAATGCTCAATTTTAATTAAAGAAAAAAAAACACAATTTTGCTAGAAATTTGCATATAATTTTATTATTGTAAAAGATAAAAAATATTTTTATGATAATTGACTTACATCGACTAACCAATAAAATATAAAAAAATATTATTATAAAAATCCCTTTATAATTATTAAAAATAACCAAAAGTGGAGCATTGGTTTGGATCAGATTCATTGGATTTGTAAATCACAAATTCAATATCCAAACTAATTACCATTATATTTAATTTGGTTTGATTTAGATCTATTTGAACTAAATATTTAAATCAATTTATATCGGTTTCATTTGAATTTTGGTTAAGTTGATCGAAACCGTTATCGCACAAAACAATATCCTAATTACAATATGAAGTATTATATAAGGACATTATACGATGTAGAACTTTTCATAAAGATAAATTTTAAAATAAATAAATAATAAATTATTATAAAATGGTTATAAATAATTATTTTTTATTTTATTAAAAATTTTATTTCTTTAAAATTACAATAAGTTTGTAGAGGTATATAAAATACATTTTGTGACGGACGACAATATGATAGACATTACATAGGACAATTGAAGAAAAAGAGCTCTCAAAGAACAAGATTTTCCTACTTTTAAATATAGACTATTAGAACATCTCTTTTTTCATTTTAGTCTTGTAAATGTTCTATAGGATAGATTTCTTTTATATTTTTGTAGGATTTTTATAGAGATACATGTGAGCCTTGATTGGACCCTAATTGGACCTGTGATTGGACATTGTTGGAATGATCAAATAATCCTAAAAATCAGTCAACACTTGGAGAGGAGAGGCTTGGAACAAATCTATATCACATGGAATAAGCCTTTTCTAGGCTAATTGGAGACGTCTAATTCACGTGTTTTAGTCCCATATCTCTTGGTTTATGATGATGGAATATGCTCCAACCACATTAGTCACAGAATAAAGAAGATATAGAGCTAGAGATTTGATTAGAAGCTTTATAAAAGATTGAGATTGTTTAGCTTGTTTGGACCCAAATCCAACTACGAAGAGATCACTCTCGAGAACATAGAAAATCAAGGAGAAGTTCTCTAATTGTATAAATTATTTAGAATAATTTGGGCCTTGTATTTTGGGTAAAGTAGTGTAGAATTTTCTTTTAGCGTTGTCTTTGGGCCAAGTCTTGTAGAAAATAAGACCTAACCCTAAGAGAGAGGAGAAGGCACTACTTAGGGTTTAAACTGTAACTTAGGAACCAAGGTAGGTTAAAAACCTAGCTTGCATATCTAGGGTTAGGCAACAGCTCATCCATACCATGTGTACCTAGTGACACTTGTTGTGACATCTCTTTACATACATACATACATACATACATACATACATACATACATACATACATACATACATACATACATACATACATACATACATACATACATACATACATACATACATACATACATACATACATACATA
>Ga0209489_103761_pt1 | contig 29028 bp, 15 predicted proteins | sample SiratrowhiteBW_FD_187527 | JGI IMG/M metagenome (GOLD analysis project Ga0209489, IMG submission 187527) | Root nodule microbial communities of legume samples collected from California, USA - Siratro white BW (SPAdes) (version 2) | ecosystem: Host-associated > Plants > Roots > Nodule | place...
AAGAAAAAAAAAAAGAAAAAAAAAAAAAAAAGCTGTCACTCTTGACAACCCGAAATTATTTTACAATTGTAGGTTTTGAATTAAAAAATTATTATGATACTATTTTTTCACCCACATTCTATTGTCATGATTTTTTTTTTCTATTAAAAGGTGTATTTCAATGGTTATGAAATGGTGTTCGGTTTTTAAATATAATTATTCAGAAAAAGTTAAAAAAAGAAAGTAATCCTATTAGTTGAAGGGTATGTTTAAATTGAGTATGTTAAATTGATGAAAAAAATTTTTCATCCTTTGAAAATCTGGATTAATCTGAAACGATCTTATACAAAGAATATATCGTAAAAGAAATTATTAAAAAGGTCTAGAAATAAAAAGAAATAAAATTAATTTATTTATAAGTTAAAATTAAGTTATGTAAGTTAATAAAAATTTAAAGAAATTATATGAGAAGGTTTGTACAAATTTGAGTCTTTTTTTATTTCTATAGTACAACGAGATAAATTCAACTTTTATGGCAAGTTTCATATGTTCTATATGAACGTATAGAAAATATGACTTATATTATAATATTTAACCAGACTAGTAAGTAATGTTAGGTTTCGATAATCAATGAATAATTCCTTTTTGAAAAGGTTTAGATAAAAAACACATCGTCTTACGTGTACGTCATGTTGAAGGAGATGTCTAGGATATGTTTGCCAACAAGAAATGGATAAGATAATGGTTCTAAGATCATGCAGAACGGATAAGAAGGCATTAATAAATATAACAATTAAAAGAAACTTTTGCCACGTGTTAGTAGTAAAAAATTTTACAAGAAAATTCAAAAAAGAAAATAAAACGAAATTTGTCTAAAAAGGAAAAAAAAAACTTGACTCATTCTATGGCATGCAACACTCTAGTTAATTCTCTCTTTCAATATATTATTTAATTAAAAATTAGGATTAATTATTTTTTAATAGAAAAAGTGTGTAAGTAAGAAGTTTTATGTGTTGATGCAAAATAGATTACATATAATACGTGTTTAATATGTAATTGATTACTCTCAGATTTAAAAAGTGTACTCAACAATTTCGTCAATGATAATAATATGTTAAGATTATCATAACTGATATAATGAATATAATATTTTAGATAATTAATATTTAAATATTTGAACTAATATTTGTTAAAAAAATTAGGTAAAATGCTGGAATGTTGTTTCTCAACAAGGGTACCAGAATTAGTTATTTTCTAAGAAAGATGAAGAAATAAAGTGAACAGGCCTATCAAGAACAAAGAAACTGAAAAGTTCTATTTGGGCTAACTTAGAGAGCGATTAAAAATCTCCATAACTAGAAAAAATTGGCACGCATCGTGGGGCAGGTAAAAATTTTCCTACTCCCACTATAAGAAACTTGAGAGAAGACTTTGTCTTTGAAAATGAGAAACAATAGGCAACCAATGTTCAATGGAGGAAACCAAGATTCACCAACTCTCCAGCGTATCCTCGATATTATGAGCAAATTACAACGAAGTAACAAAAAAATTCAAAAAGCAATTAGAAGAGTGAGGGCCGACAAGGAGAGACAGAAGGAGGAGGCCAATATTGAACAAGAGCGGTTGAGGGAAGAGGTAGACGAAGCGCGACATCAGATGGAGGAAGCTTTAAAGGCTAAGAGTTGCAAAAGACAAATGAGGAACTACAACAAGCCTTGAGAGGGTGAAATACAAACTTTACCACAGGATCCTTACGAATGTCCTGAACTATTGCTAACCCTTAGCCCTTTACCTAGGCAATCATGATGGAACAAGTGCCTCGCATTTCATGGTCTCAAAGATTGCCCTTATTTGGGGTTGGGGAACCTCGAAGCACATCTCAAAGCTTTTAGAGCCCAAATTCTTATTTTGGGGGGCTCTGATGTCTTCTGATACAAAATGTTTGTAGGCACTCTCACAAGAACCGTTATGTAAGGATGCAGTGGAATTTCAAATGGTATCATAAATTCATTCCACACTTTTCCGCAATTATTCCTTCAACAATTCGCAGCCAACTAGGTGAAGCCCCTAAAGTTAGCAGACTTGTTTGATATACGTTAGCAGGAGGGAGAACCACTTTGGGGTTATCTCAACCGATTCTGACATTATCGTCAATAATGAGAAGATGTTTATTCATGCTTTTGTAAAGGGACTCCGATCAAACTCTTTTGGTGAGTTTCTTCTCCGAGAGTATGATTGAAGTACGTCGACAAGCAATTACTCACATTGAGGTAGAAGAAGTAATGAAGCGGAAAAGAGCAAAAGATCGACACCCCCTCAATAAGTTTCAACATCAACCCAGAGAGGATATAACAAGGTAAGATGGAGGCCACCCGATATTCCAAAAGGACAAACACCGTTATGTACCTTATGCAGCCCAAGCTCCAAGTAGAAGGGAAGCACGACTGACAGGAAGAGCGAAGAATGTTTGTCCAAATTTTACCGTGTCTAAAAAAGCACTTCTCAAAGATCAATAGGTCATTAACAAACTGAAGTTTCCCATTCCTACCGACAAGCTACTCGATTATCACATCAATGTATGGTGTGACTTTCATCAGGCTAAGTGGCACGTTGCCGATAGCTGTTACACCCTGGCCAAGTAGTTAACAAGACTTGTTCAGGAAGGAAAGTTGAATGAGTACCTGGAACTGTCCTATACAGTTCGAAAACCTATGACTTAGAATAATATCGAAGACGAGTATAATGAACAACCCACTATGGGAAACCTTAATACCATAACTGGGGGTTTTGCTGGTGGAGGAGCAACTAAGTTGCAAGGAAAAGATATTCTCGAGCGTTATTAACTGTGTCAAAAGGGACCACCACCAGTGGGAATAACGGATATCACGTTCTCATCAACAGAGCTGGTTGATGTCGTACCAAACGAGGATGATCCTATAATACTATCAATATTGTTTATGGGAAGGAACGTCCATAGAGTGTTGATCGATCAGGATAGCTCTATGGATGTTATGTTTTGGGATATCTTTGTAGGATTGCAAATACCAAAAGAGCAACTATAAAGGTTTAACGAAGCTCTAATAAGATTTTTTAGTGAGCATGTTGAGGTCAGAGGTTATGTGGAGTTAATGACAACATTCACCGATGGACCCTAGCCCGAAAAGTAGTGGTCAAATACATGGTAGTGAATACCCCATCCTTATATAATATGCTTTTGGGCCAAACCAATCTAAATCGGCTAGGTGTGGTGGTGTCATTGTCCCATATGAAAATGAAGTTCTCAACAACAAACGAGAAGGTGGATCAAAAGGTTGCCCGAAAGTGTTATGAGAACAATTTTCGCAACAAGAGAGGACCTTATGCTTTCCCATCGACAAGGGAGATCAACAACCTAGAAACTAATGTTGAGTCGTCATACAAAGAGCACGAACTAAAACCTGTTGGGGGAATCAAAGAAGTACAACTATCATATGAGAAGATATTAAGAATTGGAGCAGAGCTAGTTGAAAGGGAATGAGAAGATTTACTCTCGGACCTACAGAAGAATATTGATGCTTTCGCCTGGACGCCATCGAATATGTCGGACATCGATTCGGGTCTTAGGTGCCACCGCTTGGCTTTGGATCTGAGTGCCAAACCAGTCAAACATATATCCTTTATTGAGTAGATAAATGAATAAGTTACAAATGAGTTGAGACATGAATTCGACTAGCGGTTAGAGTCCATGTTGTTGGACTAGAGGGATTCAACAAGCCACAGTTTTTCATGTCTTGCTTGAGAAACCAGAATACAGAGCCAAGGAGCTACTTAGTTGATGGGCTGGTTGTGACTCCGAGAATCCTTGCTTTCATTGTGATCTGGTTGCTGATACCAAGGGGATTCAACCATGCAGTGTTGCTGAAGAAGACCTCATGCTCATGTATTGTCTGCTGGGAAGGATCAAAGTTAACTGGGTTAGCATGATCTAAGAACACATTATAAAAATAAGGAGGAAGGTTGAGTTCATAATCCCTTATTTTGTTCTCCTATCTCAATAAAAATGAAGTCAATGCAACAACACTGAACAAGATAGGACTGATCAAGGTCAATGATGACCATTGGATCTGTAAAGCTGATTATGATAGTCCTGATGATCAACCTGCTGAAGAAGAGGAAGGTGATGCTGTTGAAACTGATGAGGGACATGATGCTCCCATGCTTGATGCTCCACCTAGTGGTTATGAAGATTATTTTGTTGGATTTGAAGAGAGAGTGATGAATCAACTTCACACCATGTACGAAGAAGAGAGGAGTCATCATCAATATCGTGAGACCAGATTTCAGAACATTGAAAGCATTGTTGAGGATGTTCAATATAAGTTAGGCCAGATGTTCTATAATCCAGAAGATTGAACTCATTCATGCATATCTTTTCTGGTTTCTTCTTCCCACATTTTGATGAATGCAAAAGGGGGAGAAGTAGGTCTGGTGTGTTGGTTGGTCTATTGATGTTGCATTAGGGGTGTGCTTGTTGTTTAGTTTGTTGTTGTTTTTATTTCTGTTTTATCTACTGCTGTTGTTGTTATTTACTGGTATATCTAGTCTTGCTATGATGATTCTCTAGTTTGTTAAATGATGTAGTAATTTGTCCAATGTTGTAATCCGGTTGCTCGTAACTCATATACGTAGCCTGGATACTTTATATCTAATGAAACTATGTATTTTTGTTTTTAATACTATTCTCATGTCTAATACTGTGTTTAAATTTTTTTACATACCTTGGAGGGACATTGGAGTATAGGGGAGCAATTACATATCTCTAGAAAAGACTAATTCAAATTGATTGCAACCTCATCAGGAAAACGACGCTTTCCACCACCAACCTAACCATGAAAAACTCATGAACAACAATAGACGAAGCTTTCCAACACCTGCATAAACATCAATGAAGATCATCATCAGCAACCTTAAAGCAAGGAAACAAACATCACTCAAGTGCCAAATAAGAGCAACGACACAAATAATCGATTATTTGAAGAAGATAATCGATTATATGTATAAAATTTGACAGATAATCGATTATGGTATCAGGATAATCAATTATGCTTGGCAAAATATATGTATAATCTATATTATCTACCATAATCGATTATCACCAAGTTTGAATCTCACCACTAGGACGAATATCGCTCATCGCTGATCTCCGCCACCTTCTCTTGCGACCATGAAATTCTACCACAACACACTAGGCCACCAACTCTTTCACCACCACGAACCTCTAACTCATGAGCTTACAGAACACGGAATAGATAGCCTAAGCAAGAGGAAGAAAGAAGACTCAATCAATAACCATATTGTCTCCAACGTCATTTTTAATGGTGAACTCAAATTTCTCAACCACCACAAAATGCAGTCAAGATTCCTCTGCCAAGTCTTAGAAAAATCTCTACCAATGGAGTTGGGGAATCTCTACCAAAGGTGCTGCCATGCATGTAGTGTAACTTTAGATAGTGAAGGATACTATAGAAGCACATGCAAGGTTAGAAATGTATTTGCACTTATGCCATTGTGACTTTCCCTTCTATTCTTCGCATTGGAGTGCGGATGAAGCCCTCGTCATCTCTCGCCTTTCTGTGCTACTAAATCAGCGACAATCATCTTAACCAAACAAGAATGCTTCCGCCGTTCTATCGTCACATACAATGGACCTCCCTAACCAAACACATCGTTAATGACTAGCTTTATGGAGAAGTCCATTAATAACTGACAACTTTAGTTTATTTACTTGAGCATGATCTTTTAGCTGAAATAGGAGTGGAGAATCAATGGGAAAGCCGAAAGACAGTTTCATTGTATTCCGAAGTATTTTTTTTTTTCATTTTTTCTTCTAAATTTTTAGATTAGAGTAATTCCTCTAAAAAAAATATTTAGCAAATGGGAATAGAGACAAATTGTTGATGTTTCTCCCAAAATTTGATTTTGATTTCGGCTTGTTTGAATTAGGCAGGGTTTGTGAAATCTTGTATTTTAAAACGAGGACAAGAAAATGATGATTCAAAGGAACCTTTTACTCTTATTTTTCCATTTATTTTGGACTTAAAAGGTAGAACGCTAAGTTTTTTTTTTGAATATTTTATAATAATTGTTAGAGTGATCTCAATGAATATAGCCATTTTTGTGTGAAGTTGGTGGAAGAAGGTTGGTAAACGAGCAAACTTAAAGATATGTGTGGAAGTTGGTTAGAATTTTATTGATTTGGAAAAATGATTAAGAGAACAAGTTTTGCTACTTGTTACAGGTTTCAAATAATTAATACATTCACATATATTTATGTAAAGTCTATATAGGAAATTAATTAAAACAAATGATGAACTCAATTCCAATTCCAACACTTAAAATATAATTATTTTCAAATAATAATTATAATGTTAAATACTATATTTTATATTTCAAAATTAACATAAATGACATTGTAAATATTATATAAAACTACAGTAAAAGGATTTAATATTATATTTCTTATAAGTTGATATAATACATGATTATATTTATATTATCATTTAAATAAAAGTTATTGAAAATGTAATTCTTAATATAATATTTTAAAACATTGACTTCCCAAATTTCTAAATATACATTAAATTAAAAACAAGTTCTTCCTACACCTTAATAGGTTCTTCCTGCACCCTAATAAAAAAATTCCATACCGCAAATGCCCTTGTATGACAACCGGATGACACCTCCATCCAGTTGTCATTTGAAAAAAATTGACAACCAGATGACACTCTTATCCGGTTGTCATTTTTTTTCAAATGACAACCTGATGGAGGTGTCATCCGGTTGTTAATTTTTTTTCAAATGACAACCGGATGGGGATGTCATCCGGTTCTCATTTCCAAATCAAAATGATAACCGGATGAAATCCATCCGGTTCTCATAGTCCAAATCGAAAACGGATTAATTTTTTAATTTGGATTATGAGAACCGGATGGATTTCATCCGGTTATCATTTTAATTTGGAAATGAGAACCGGATGACACTCTCATCTGGTTGTCATTTGAAAAAAAATTGACAACCGGATGGTCATCAATTACGGTATGAAATTTTTTATTAGGGTGTAGGAGGAACTATCAGGTGCACAGGAAGAACTCGTCTAAATTAAATTGTTGCAGCCCATATTAAAAGCCCAAAATGATTTCTAGGCCCAAGACCCAGTTGGTCGCATGTTTCTGAATGCCAAGGAGGACGTGTTTCGGAGCTTCCATCTTCGGAGAGCAAAACCAATTTCGAAGGTGAATGCGATTTGGACTCTGTTTTGGAGGCCAAATTTAGTCAGTGTCCAGTCACCTACTCCTACACACCACTAATCGGTAATTTGATTTTTCTTTTTCTTTTTATTTTCTTATTTTATCACCCTAATTTTTTTGTGGAATATTAGTATGCTTGAACATTCTGCAGTACCTACTGGTAAATTTCTTCTGTACTTTTTGTTTCTAAGGGTTGTTCTGAATGAAAAGGGGTGCGAAGATATGGTTGCAGCTTTAGTTGAGAGTTTTGTCTGAATTTATTGATTCATTTTGAATTTTGGCTGCCTTGAGCTTCCTTTTCCATATCTATTCTCTTTTTGTCATTTGAAATATCTTTATTCTACTCTAAATGATTCTATCGTCCGAAAATTACACAAGAAACTGGGCGTAATAGATATGGATACATAGGCCAATAGGTGTGAGTTAGTGCCTTAGTGGGGGAGAGGATCTGGGTAGTATGAGTTGTTAACATGAGTTGTTAACAATGGATATATTTGTGGTATGAAGGTTATGGGTGAATGTGAAAAGAGTGTTATTAGTGGCTGTGTCATTTGGTAAATGAATTTTTTCAGAACATTTTGTATATAATGCATTATATTTTCGTCCTAGCTTGAGGCCATGATTTTGTTAAAAGTTAAAAATAGTGGTGATCAACTATGTTGTTGCGCAATGTGTTAATTGCTGTCGGAAATTGAAATTATGCAAAAGGAGAATTATATTTATTCATGTCTATTTTGAAAAGACTTCAAATATTTTTGTAGTAAATTCATCTTTACGCTCAGTCTCTATCCGGCAATCTACTTATGTTTCTTGGAAGAAAGATTTTGTGTGAAGAAAAGTTGTACTTGTTGGGCTTTGCTGCCTGAACTGAAAGTTGAACAATAAATGCCACAAATTCTGTGCACCATTTTGTTGTATTAGAAAATTATACCAAAAAATTTAGAATCATATTATTTGGGACGCACTTGAAATATTTCATTTTATTTGTTGAGAAAATAATGTATCTGCGTGAAGTATACATATTTTACCCGATGAGGGGTTGTGGTAGGATAAGACAATAGAGTATTAGATTCTGTCTAATATATTACATACATACTTCAAGAAAAAGTAAAGAAATGGTAGATTCTGATGCCGGTTTTTTGTTGTCCCGTGTTATATATACATGCAGATAGTTTAGTTGTCAATTCATAAATCAGTTTCACCACTTAAGATCCCATCGAAAGCTGCCAAAATGTCGAGGAAGGGTTTGATGGAGCAAGACCTGAGTAAGTTGGATGTGACAAAGTTGCATCCACTTTCCCCAGAAGTCATATCCCGGCAAGCTACTATTAATATTGGTAATATTTTCGCACATTTTGTGATTTAGCACCTAGAATGTAATTAAAATGCACTGATGGTGCCCAAGTTGTTAATATTAAAACTGTTGATATAGATTGCCATGTATATTAAAACTGTAGAAATGTTTACGTTGATGCCACATGAAAATTAAACTGTACAACTTAAGTTGTGTAAGCTTCTCTTCCATCTGTGACTGTTGACATTGATGTATTGAATTGCATCCTGACAGGCACTATTGGTCATGTGGCACATGGAAAGTCAACAGTTGTGAAAGCAATATCAGGTGTCCAGGTATTCCTTTGTCTTGGAATGTTTCTCTTTCTTACAAAGTGTTTTAGGTTTAACTGAACATTACAAAACTGGTTTATATGATTAGTATTGTTCCCATTTGTATATTCATTTTTGATATTATCTGTAGTCGATGAGACTTGAGGTTTTCCCTATACATTTCTCTCATGTCTAGTATTAATGAGCTTGGTACGTGTATCCCATAGTGAGTGACCCTTTTAATGGATTTAGGATAGACTTTTACAAAATGATTTAGGCCTAATTCAATTCTACAAAATTGGTTTATAAGGTGAAAATTTTCTCAATTTATATACTGTAGTTTGACACTTCCTAATTTATGTGAGACCTAGGTTTTTCCCAATACTCTTTTGTTGCGGAGTAGAGGGTTAAGAAGAGTATTTCCTCTTCATCTGAACTCTATGGTTATTGTTGATGACTTTTATATTTTAGTTGGCCTAAGTACGTGGGTACATGCAGCTTGTTAAAACCTGGCTAGTGGGCTTCTTTCAATATGTATGTTATAGTTTGTCATGGATAAATTCTATTTTGTATTGGAAGCCTGACTTGGGTTCTCTTGATTGGAAGTGGTTATCTCTTTCTAGAGGTTATATGGTGTTGTTTGGCCGCATTTAGATCAATGTTTGTTACCTTTTTTTTTATTCTGTTTTAAAAAGCAGGATTACACATAAACATGCCATGTTTTATTATTAACACAAATGTTTTGGCCGCATTTTTGTTTTATTATTTATCTTTGGATATTTAAACTATTGGCCTATTGTTTCCATGAATGTTGTGCAGACTGTGCGTTTCAAAAATGAGTTGGAGCGTAACATTACAATCAAGCTTGGCTATGCAAATGCAAAAATATACAAGTGTGAAGACGAACGGTGTTCAAGGCCTATGTGCTACAAGTGGGTGCTTAGTTTTACATTTGCCATTATGATATCAGGTTATTTTAACTTTTGGTGATTTGATCAATTGTTTCTTACAGGGCTTATGGAAGTGGGAAAGAAGATAGTCCTATGTGTGACGTGCCGGGGTTTGAAAACAGCAAGATGAAATTGCTGAGACATGTTTCATTCGTGGATTGTCCGGTGAAGTCCTGGACTTGCATTATTATTTCGGACTGCTTAAATGCATAATGCATAATTTCATTAGATTTTATTTTAGATATAATATTGGAGATACTTGCAAATTTGGTTAGATATAATATTGAGACATGCTCACTTATATACATAATCTCTCCTTGGCATATTTTCACTCATTAAATAGGAGGAATATATGGGTTATCGTGTGTGTATGTGCATGATGTATATATGAATATATACACAAAATGAAAAATTCTTGGGTGCTCTTAACGAGCAAGAGAGATCTCTTGCTTTTTACTTACAGGTGTGTTCCCCCATTTATGTTAGTCATTACTGTCCGTAGTTACACTACTATTGCTATAGAAGTGGTAATAGTCTACATTCGATGTTATATAGTAAGATAAATGTGATGCTCAAGGAGCACAATAGGTACTGGTTCAGAATATTGAACACTTGTGTTTATTGTAGAAATATTAATGTGGCCACAAGAAGGGGATACATTGGTATGACTCATCAAGGAAAAATGACAATTTTTTAAAGTGGTGCAAAGAAAGTAATTGGGAGTACTGCTTATGAGAGAGTGATCACGATGCATTATTTATTTTAGCCTTGTGAAAAGAGGTATAGGGAGACCAAATAAAAGGGATCTCATGGTGCATAGTATCCTTGAGAATTTTGGTTTCTAACCGAGTCCAACAACATTGTGCGATCTATGTGACTGACCTTACTTAGTGGGACACAACTAGTGCTGTCATTTGTTGGTGGAAAACTGTTGTATTGGTGGCATTCAAGATTTGTGGTTTGTTCCCTTTCTGAATTCTTTTTCAAATCTAAATATATCCCTTTCTAATCTTCCATTCTCTTGTTCATATATCACCTTGCCCACTTTAATCATCTCACTGGCCAAATAACTAAAGGGGCTGCAAAGAGCGCCTAAGATTTCTTCATATATATATATTTCTTTTACTCTTGGGTATCCTTTTTATAAGTAATGTAACTACAGGTCTTCAATTCAAACAAATGGCTAAATCATTTAATATATATTTTGGTTTGTTTTTACATGTATGTGATATTTGTTTTTACTTTACCAATATCTGTAGGGACATGATATTCTCATGGCTACTATGCTTAATGGAGCAGCAATCATGGATGGAGCTTTACTACTCATAGCTGCTAATGAAAGCTGCCCACAACCACAAACCTCTGAGCACTTAGCTGCAGTGGAAATTATGCGTCTACAGCATATAATAATTCTTCAGAACAAGGTTGACTTGATTCAAGAAAATGTGGCAATCAATCAACATGAAGCAATTTCAAAGTTTATACAGGTAAGTTTTCTTTGAAGAGATTTCTTTTACACGAGTGAATTCCTTTTCAATAGCCTACATGAAAATTTCCCCCCTATTTTGTGACTTACCAGGGAACTGTTGCTGATGGTGCACCAGTAGTTCCCATTTCAGCACAGTTGAAGTATAATATTGATGTTGTGTGCGAGTATATTGTGAAGAAGATCCCAATCCCTGAGAGGAACTTCGTTTCTCCACCTAACATGATTGTAATCCGGTCATTTGATGTCAATAAACCTGGTTTTGAGGTTGATGAAATAAAAGGAGGTGTAGCTGGTGGAAGCATTCTGAGGGTAAGTCTTTTGGTCAATTTCCCATATGTCATGCCTGATTTTCACTGTTGCATGACTTGCAGATATTAAAATCACTAATGATGTCTGGAACGCATAATTTATATAATGTTCAATACCTGCTATTTTTATTCCGAAATCAAGGAATGAAATAAACCTTGTCTGGTATTTTTGTGGCATGGCTTAAAAGACCACAGTCCGACTCACCTGACATATTTTTCTTTACAGGGTGTTTTGAAGGTGAATCAATTCATTGAAGTTCGACCTGGGATTGTTGTTAAAGATGAGAGTGGAAATATCCGATGCACACCAATATACTCAAGAATAGTTTCACTGTATGCCGAACAAAATGAACTTCAATTTGCTGTACCTGGAGGCCTGATTGGTGTTGGGACAACAATGGATCCCACATTGACACGTGCTGATAGGTTGGTAGGTCAAGTTTTAGGAGAGGTTGGATCACTACCCGAGGTTTTTGTTGAACTCGAGGTAAGTTATTCTTAATTATCCATTTGTGCTTGCTGCAAGTAATGAGTTATCACCAAGTTTGAGTTTTGCAATTCATAAGATGAGTTAAACTAAAAATCTTTGTAACACCTTTATTTCTTCTCAACCTTATTCTGTATTGGTCTTGCAGGTAAACTTTTTCCTGCTTAGACGGCTTCTTGGGGTCCGAACAAAAGGGTCTGAGAGACAGGGGAAAGTATCGAAGCTGGCGAAAGGGGAAATGCTAATGTTGAACATAGGATCAATGTCAACGGGGGCTAGAGTAATTGCTGTGAAGAATGACTTGGCAAAGTTGCAACTTACATCACCTGTGTGCACTAGCAAGGGTGAGAAGATAGCACTTAGTCGACGTGTTGAGAAGCATTGGCGTCTTATTGGATGGGGCCAAATCCAAGCAGGAATCACCCTTGACGTCCCTCCTGCTCCCCATCTCAGTTGAACGCAGAGAAGACACCACAGGAAACACCTGCAGCAGCTATAAAAGCCCTAGAACAATTTAGATATGTGGGAAGGGAGACAATTGTTGGGAACCATTTTTGTGAGGTGGCGAAGAAAACGTTTTGATTGTTCTCTATTTTTGTTTTCACATCGGTATTGTTTTATTTTTCCCATGTAACCTATTATTTAAGTTCATTGTGTTCTTGGTCCTCCGGCACGTTATATCGAAGCATTGGCTGAAAAATACTGGACTCTAGACCTGGGTCTTAACCGAGAACGATCATGAGTCCAATCGGGGACATACCGGGATCTTTAGTTACAGTTATACTAGAGACATCAACATGCAATAGCATATTGGCTAAGCTACGGTACAGAGAATGTTTGAGTAAATTAATTATAGAAACTAAGACATAATCCAAGATGATTTCTTCTAAGTATAGTCCAAATCATGGGGTATTGTTCATTACTACATAATTGGGCTTGCTTGGCAAATAGTCCAAATTGACACTTAGGTCTTGGGATGTGCTTATTAGGGGCACAAAAGTCATCGTTCGTAAATGTTATAATTTTGATTGAAGAATTAATTTAGAATTCACGAGTTCAAAGAAGTTAGGTTCGAAGGAGTAAGGTTATATGTGTTGTAATCTGTTAAGGCCAAACAACATTCTTTTTAACCAAGTAAATTTTAGATCTCACAAGTTCAAAAAAAGTTAGGTTCGAAGGAGTAAGGGTATGTGTTGTAATCTATTAAGTTCAAAAGAAGTTAGGTTAGAAGGAGTAAGGGTATATGTGTTGTAATCTATTAAGGTCAAACAAATGTACTCATTTATATACTTAACTTTATTTTTAGTTGATATAGAATCTCAAACACATTCTCTCTCTCACGTTGAAACATGTACATCTCGTGCGTGAGACTAGATATTTATGAGTAGTTTAATAATAGTTAGATAATGGGTGGCATGATAGGCTCATCAAACTTTGTTAAGATATATTTTGATTTCATCTTGAGAAGTAAACTTTAAGTCTAATTTAACCTTACATAACCGACTTGTAAGAGGTTTGCACTCACTTATATACTAATTGACCTTATTTCTAGTTGATGGGGATCTCCAATGCACTCTCCTCACATTGAGGCATATCTTGTGCATGAGACTAGATATTTATGGATGGTTCGATAGCAACCCAATAGAAGGTGGCATGATAGGCCAATCAAACTTCACTAGGATATGTATGTTCTAATATTATCTTAAGAAGTGGACCTTAAGCTTAACTCAATCTTACAAAATCGGCTTGTAAGGTGAGGTTTGCACCAACTTATATACTATGCATTGGCTTTATCTCTAGTCAATGTGATCTCCAACACATATCTCTCACATCGAGGAAACAAGATGGTCTAATACAAGAACAAATAAGACATTTATAATGGTTCACCTTACCAATTGGGCTACATCCAATTTTTCTTGAACAAATTGCCGAAGAGGTTCCACTACATTGTAAATGTTTACAAAGAGTACACGAACCTCTCTAGGTTACCACGAGTATAAAAACATTTCCAAGTTACATCGAGTATACAAATCGTTCCAAGTTAAACCAATTTCAATCTCTCCCAGAGACCGAGACCATTCAGGATAAGAAGAAAAACATTCTTATAGAAAGGGTTCACTTAACAATTGTGAAGGATTACAAGATAGTTTTACATAACTGATGTTCTAGAGTAACACTAGATCAACACTTCAATTTTTGGCACTTTTCAATAATGAATTACTTCGTTTTCTTCTGTACTTCAAATTCAAACTGTTGTTGTATATATAACCTTGAAGAATATAGTTGTTTGAGAGCTTTGAATGACAATTTCAAGGACAAAATATCTTCATCTTTGTCATTCTCTCGTTAGACGCTTTATTATCCAATAGGCAATTGCGTTGAGAGTTGGAACGGAACATATTGCACATTGATTCTGATTCAGATCTTCTGAAATGCGGTGTTTGTAGTTTTTGGTTTTGGTGTTGTGCATCATAGAGCATTAGTAAATTGGCATTGCTTCAAGCAGCTTGTACAATATCGTTGAGCAATTGTTTGACATTAACTGAAGCGGCATAATCAAATTTTGTTGTCACGAAGATTCAATGCAATTAAATTATTTGAACTAAACAATCGACGAAAGCAATTTGAAGTTGTGGCAATTCAATTTTTGATAGTATTTTCAGTGAAGCAGATTTTGTTCAATGAAGATTTGTCGCAAGGTGAAATTAATGTTACATAAAAAAAGTTTAATTGTCGGTGATTGAAGTTGGAAATGGTGATGATTCATGCAAATTAAAGATTAATTGAACAGTGATGAAAAATTCAAGCGGCACAAGCACCAGGGAGAATTTGATTTGATTCATTAAGCACAAGAAAGAAATTGGAAGCAATGAATTTGATTTGAATCATGTGCAGTCTAGTGCACTAAAGTTGTTTGATTAAATATCAACAGTTTGGATATAAAATTTTATTTGGTGATTTAATATTTGATACGGAACATTGTTGATCTAATAGAAACATTTGAAGCAAGAGGTGTCTTAAATTTTGAGTAGTTGAACAACAAATAGAAGTGACGATTGAATCAAACAGATTCATACTTGAGGTGAAGGCAACAAGTTCATCCAGAAGTAGTAGAGGATTGAATTAACATGCAGTTTTCAATTGATTGAAACGTAAATTGAATTCACTTTGGAAATTGGCAATACAACAGAGAATTTGGGAAAGAGTTGATGACATTTTTCTCAAAGAGTTTTAGTGCATATTTCATGTATACGATTTTAATAATTTGAATTTTGAATTCATTATGTCCGGTGCAAAATTAAATTATTGAGTGTTGCCTTTGATTTGCAATGAAGTTTAATGACTAGGAGCAAATCGAATTGCTTAATTTTCAGTAGTGCTGGTGCAGCAATGCTGATGCATTCTAGAAAGTACTAATCTAAGTGGTGTAGTTCATTTGACTCAAGTAACACTGGTTTGCTGGTCTCAGTGCTGTAATTAAAATGGTCTACCTGTGCTTGATTTTTGTTGGTTGAGTTGGTGCAAAATATTGAGCTGGTACAACTAAAATTGGTGATGGATTCTTGAAGTTGCAGTCAAGCATTGTTGTGCAGAATTCTAGTTGTAAATGCAGAAAATTGGTGATGGATTCTTGAAGTGCATTGTTGTGCAGAATTCTAGTTGTAAATGCAGCAGGAGTGATATGGCAACAAATTGGTACAATAGTGTTGTGCTGAAGACCAGCAATTGGAATGGTGCTTTGATTGGTTCCATTCTTAGCTTTTGTTTTAACTTTGTAATCCAATCTAGTACCTATTTTTAGGTCTTTTCTTTTGAGTTCCTACTTCTTGGATTATGTTTAATTTCTTGCTTGTCTTACTTTCTGGTTAACCTTTATGTCTTGTCTTATCTTTAATATCTCTTGAGTTTTGCTTTCCGAATTTAGCTTTTATTGTTTTTTTATTATTGGCCTTTTGATGAGGAATACATCTTGGAACTTGTTCATTGTATTCTAGGTAGTATTATAAGAGAATGCAAAAGACTTTGCAAGGAGTAATCACCTTTAGAAGACAAACAAGTTGTGTCTTGGAGCTAAACACTTCTAGACTAGAGAACGAAAAGTTGCAAAGAGAAGAGTGAAACACTTCAGAGTTTAAAATTTGTATTAATTTTTTCATTGTATTTCTTTGGGTTGTAATATTTTCAACTACTTATTCTTTTTTTTTTAGGAATTAGTAATCGGGTAGACATTGAGTGTGTCTTAAAAGTTCAAAATTGACAACAAGCCTCACTTTAGAAATTCATCTAGATTTAAAATTTTTGCAACTTGTTTTTAATTTTTGTTGCTTTCGAACTACTTAAGTCCAGCTATAGTTATAGTATTAGCCCTTGCTTGTGTCTAAGTAATTTTCATTGAGAAAATGTTTGTGAAGTATATTGGGATAAGGTTTTAGCTAGAAAAGACTACGTATTTAAGTTGTTCAAGTGACACACCTTTATTTTCTGGAAATTCTCCTAGTGTGCTAAACCTATCATTTCTTTGTGAAAATTCTTTCATACAACACTTAAGATGTCTGAGAATTCTTCCTACCATGGTGGTAGTGATTGAAGTGATACTCCAGTAAATTTGAAACAAATGTCACGTGAGCTTGAAGCACTAAAACTATGGAGACAACAAGAGGAAATCAATAAAAATAAAGAAAAAATTGAATGTGATGTACAACTTTCTATCTTAGTAGGGGATAGGATCTTAAGGTAGAAAGGAGAGAAAATCCAAAGAAAATTATTAAAAGGTAAAAATAAAAATAGTGGTTCTTATAGGATTTCTAAATCTAAAGATCATCAGGAAAATAGGGCTAGTTTAAAATTGAGTAAATTTTATCAACCCCTTCCACCTAGAAAACGTAGAAAGGAAACTAGAGATATAGAGTCTAAGGTTGATTTTCCTCACTTCCACGAAAAAGGAGATGTTGAAGTCTATTTAGACTGGAAAATGAAAGTGGAACAATTATTTTCATGTCACCAAGTAAGTTAGGATAGAAATGTACTTTTAGCCAATTTGAGTTTCCAAGAAAACATAATGTATTAGTGGACCTCCACTAAAAAGGAAAGACGTCTCCATAATGAACTTCCAATTTTATATTGGAATGATCTTAGGAGTGCATTAAGTTGTCGACACATACCTTCGTATTAAAACAAGAAGCTTATGAATAAGTTCCAAAGACTCCATCAAAAGAAATAAGTGTGGAAGAGTATAAACAAAAGATGGTGTTATACATGATGAGGGTGGGAATCGAGGAGGATGAGAGTATCACTGTAGCCAGGTTCTTAAGTGGATTGAGCTTAGAAATTAGAGATAGGGACTTGAATGATCTAGATCAATTGTCTATTTAGGTAGAAAAAAATATTGAAAAAAATATTTAACAAGGAAAGAAAAAGTTCAATCTAAAAAAGATCCACAAGAGAAAAATAACTCTACAAAAAAACGTCTAGCTCATTTTGATCACGAACTTAAAGAGATAGAGCTTAGATAAGAAAAATTAAATAAAAAGATTTAGAACGAAAAAGAGAGAAAAGGAAAAAGGAAGAGAGGAAAGAACAAGAAAGAACAAAAGAACCTTTGTCCAGAGTTGAATCAGACATTGTTATAAAACCCTCTCTTTTAGAAATGCCTTGTGAGAAGGTGAGTGAAGAAAAATCTTTGTCTAGAGCTAAACTAGATACTGACATAAATTCCACTGTCATAGAAAAACCATATAAGCCATCATCTGAAGAAAACTAGAAATTCAAAAACATTTAAAAATTAAAAATAAAGTTAAAAGCACTCTTCAGATCAACTATCTTTGTTTACCACGAGGTAAAGGGTATATTTTCCTAGGAAGAGAAGTCCTTTTCAGGTTTACCTTTATTTTTAAATATTTAGTAAAAATGCCATTGTTTTTACTGCTTTCACGTTTCTACATAATGGTGTTTGAGGGTCTTATGATAAATAAACAATAATAAGAATGTTGTATGTAACACATTGCAAGATCTGAGGACAGATCCCTTTCAAGAGGGAGGGGATGATAACATACGTCTCAAGCACAGTAGCTATAAAATAAAAAGACATAAAATTAAATATTTTATCTGAAGCTTTTCAAAAGATTGGTCTATATGAGCTTATATGAGCATCTAACCAGTTGTTCGGTGTCCAATTCCAACTCTTAAGAGATCACTCAAAAGAACATGGAGCATCAAGAAAAAGTCCTCTAATAATATAGAATTTTTAGAATAATTTAGAATAATGGGGGCTTTGTATTTTAGGCAAACTAGAGTAGGATATTATTTTGCGTCTTATATTTGGGCCATGAATATCTTATTTTAAATAACTTAATCTTAGGGGAGAGACTTGGGCACTAAGCCAAGGTAAATAACCTAGCATAGGCGCCAACTCAGGACTTCATTAGGACTAGGTGACACCACATCCCTTGTGCCACTTGTCATCCTCTAAATTAAGAAGATTTTAGGAAGGTTGCTCCACTAGGTAGGGTTAGGGTTTCAAGACTCCTATGAATGAGTATTATGCTTTTTATTTTTTTAAGTTGGAATTAGTAATGAAATGTTTTTCATTTTTCGGTCATTGTACTTGTTCCTAAGTTTTTCCTAAGTTAGTCTTCTTCTACTCTTAGCCTAAACTCTTTCCTAGTAAGTTAGTCTCAACTCTCACTCATAAATTCTTTATCTCCACTTTAATCCATCAAAACTCCTTTTCAATTTTAAAACTGCTTCCGCTCCTCAACTCTCCTTCACCATCCATCCAAAGAATAAATCATGAAGAAGACTACTAGAAGAAGAGTGTTTTCCATCACTTTTCTCATAACCTGTAAACATTTTTGGATTTTGGAATTTATATCGTTGTGTTCATCTACAATAAAGTAACATCTACACTACAATTATATTTCCTTCATCAGTCATGTTGGGGTGCTACTTTATTGGAGATGAACATAAGAATACAACTTTCTAGATGTGGGAAATGTATATTCAAAAACGAAAAAAATATTTCTTTTTAATGTAAAAAGTATATAATAAGTTTTCATTTTCACAAATAGAACAACATTTAGTGTATAGAAAGTTGGTTATTTTACCCACAACAACATTACAACCATTCACGTACATACCAACTGCAAAATTTAAAAAGAAAAAAAAAAAAAAAAAAAAAACCAAAATGGTTACGCAATGTATTCTTTAATTCATGTTCTTAAAGCTACTCTAAACTAACCTTTAATATATAGTTAGTGTAGTCATAAAGCACAATTGTGATAGCTACTTATTTTTAAGTAACCACAATTGATTTGAGGCACCGTTGTATGCCACAAACTAAGCACTAATTATTTGATGCTTTGTGAAGGTGCTGGTATATTCCTAATTAATTATCATTATGTTCCCAAGGGTTAGTGCTGCAACTTTGGCTTGGCTCATTAGTCTTCTTCACAATTTCAAATCAACTTCTAATTGCGGAATAATTAATACTATATGGCTGTCATAAATCCCAAGCTGCAAGTTTCAACAATATATTTATCACTAATTAATGAAAAAAATATAAGGAGAGAGATACTCAAATATCAAGGCATCCCCTGTTTAATCAATTGCCTCCTTTAAAGGTCAAGTGGTATTATTCTTTTCGGACTTTGTTTTATAGTGAGATTATAATAAGAATAGATAGTATAATGAAATGATACTAAGAGTAGGGGAAAATATTACGTTGTATTTTTTTTTTTGTGTGTAGAAAATGGTCTAGTATTCAATATAATAAAAGTTTAGATATTTTGTTTTTAATATAATACAAAAAATTATAAATTTAGTATAAAAATTTTAATTTTATTAATTTTGTTTCAACGAGATAATTAAATATATATTTGGTTGCCACTCATATATTTATTAAATAAAATAAATTAATCTTGAAAATAATTTTTATTCTTTATTTTTTCTTTATAAATAAATTTAAAATTCTTAATATTCTCTTCAAAGTTAATTATAAATTAATGTTACTTTTTCCTTTATAAATACATATAATATTTAGTAAAGACTAAACAAGTTTTTAATTACTTCAACCATTAATAAAATTTAAATAAAACTAATAAAATTAAAATTATTATATTAAAATTACAAGTTTTACATTACAACAAATAAAATATGTCAATATTTATTATATTGAATTGAATAGTTATAATAATAATAATTTTCTATAAATAATAATGATGATAATAGTTATAATGACAATATTAATATAAATAAAATTAATAATAATAATAATAATAATAACTATAATAATATAATAATAAAAAAGATAATAATTATTGTTGGTAATAATGATAATTATTATGATTTTATATGTAAACCATCACAATAACAATAATAGTACATTGATTATAATAATTGATAATAATAATAATAATAATAATAGTAATAAAAATAAGTTTATAGTAATAAGGAAGAAATAAATAAAAAAATACACGTGTAGAAAAATAAATTGTTTTTACTGTTTGTGACCTTTACCTGTGATATTTTACAAAAGAAAATTTCTATTACAATGATTAAAATCTGTTGATGATGCATAAAATTTGTTGATAAACAAAAATTGCAAACAGAACAAAAAGAAAATCTGTTAAGAAATTTCAGGCTGATTTTTGTCCATATATGTAATCTTACAAAGGGAAACTTTTATCACTAACTTATTCGTGACATGTAAATTACTCACGGATTATCTATCTATCAATAATGTTACCAACAAATAAAAAATCCATCCATAACTTACATTAAAAAAAATTGACAATTATGTTTACAAGTACATTTATACTAATACATAAAAAAAATTAGTGTGAAAGACAGAGAACATAGTTAATCGAGTAGATAAAAAGATTTTAACACAATAAAAGGAAGACTAAACCATAACATCTTATTTACTTAGTTGTTTGGTCATAACAAAATTAAAAATCACTTTTACTAAAGGAATTTTGCTGAATAGAATCTTTCTTACCATTAAGTTCTCAATTTGCTTAGCTATTTATGCCATAACATAAAACTAAAAGGAAGTTATTTTTTCTTGGGCACTCCATGTTTAGGGCATCATTGATAGCCAAACCACACATAATGTAGTTCTTCTTCCCAACTTCATCATTACCGTGAAAGACATTTAGCGTCACCACTATTCATACGAAAAATAAGCTAGAAAGACATATATTAAATTTATGAAATGGTTATATGAAATTTGCCATATATAATAGAAAGTGTGAAAAAGATGTGTATGAATTTTTGATTCTCACTTCTCTCTGGCATTCATTCTTTATAAAGTTTCACTTATTTGTAACACTTACAAAATACAACCGCAACATCTATAAAATGTGTGTTTGATTTTGTTCTTGCTCTTTTATTTCCTTTCATATTTGTATATTTCCTTTCATAAAGCATCTAACTAATTTTTTATCTAAATTTATTAAATTAAAATTACTTACCCTTTTCTATCTTCTTTCTTCATATACCTTTATTTGCTTGAATTATAAAAGAATAGCATTCAAAATATTTTACATAATACAATACAAAAGAAATAAAAATAAAATTTTAAAGCAATAATTTAAAAAAAAATTAGATATGAATTAGAATTTCACAGAGAATAATTTTAAACAGAAAAACATAAAAAAAACTTGCCCAATATATCACTGGGAACATATTAAATAAGAATAATAAATAAATTTAAAAGAAAATACAACATGTTATTAATAAATAATTAAATACTAAAAATATATAAGAATAAAAAGAACCCACTAAACAAAAAAATTAAAAATAAATTAAATAATATAAATATAAAGTAATAAAAAAACTACATATCTAAATAAAAATAAATATAAATTAATAAGAATGATGAACACATAACTCGAAATAAATTAAATGGCATAATAAATTAATAAAAATACAAAATAAAAAGGAGACAGATGTATTAATAGAAATAAACTAAATAATAAAAATATAAAATAAATAAAACAGAATTTTATATAACTTAAATTAATAATTAATAAACGCAGATAAGTTTAATGGCATCTACATAAAAAAATTACTATCATTCTCTTCTTAGTGGTCAAATTTATAAGAAAACGATATAAGTTAAGCTGCAAATTTTAAATAATGTACAAGATAAAGAAAAATTATGGTAAAGAAAGAAAAATTAATAAAAAAAAGAGAGATGGTGAAAAGAGAGAAAAATATGATAAAGAGAGACAAAGATATGATATATATATTAAGAGATATGGGGAAGGGAGAAAATATTTTTTTTTCTTTTGAAAGGTGAAATGGAGTAAGAATATTAATAGATCTTGTAATTATATTAATATTTTAGTAATTTATTTATTTATTCATTTAAGATGGAGTGTACACTGCTACCTTGTTTTTTTCTTTTTTTTAAATAATATAATTATGTTATTTTTTAAAACCTGTCTTCCAAGTTCTTTTACATAAGTATTTTAATTTTATTTATTTATTTGAATTTTTTAATATAATTATTTATATATATATATATACTGTAGGATGTGTATATGGAGTTTTCTTTTATGTATAAATGATTATGTATTATATGTATACTATTTCTTTAACTAATAAGAAACAAATGTATTTACTATTAGTAAGTTCGTCTATGATAGTAAGGTGAGTGTACTGACTTGGGACAATTTCCCTGTCTTATCTCTTGTCTTATATGTAGAAGAGGTGTCCATATTATTATATGATAGTGTTTTTTATTTTATAATTAAGTACAGGTAGTATAGAACTGAATTTGTAAAACTGAAATGACGTATTTTTAAGATTTGGATTGACAAAATGACAAAAATATATTATTATTGAATTTTCACTATAAAAACATTCATTACTTATTAACTTATCTTTTGAAATCTCATTCTAATCGATGTTAGCATTATGAACTAGGTTTAACTGACTATAAGATTAGTTACTTTGTGTTGAATAGAAATTTGTAAGGAAAAATGTTCAAAATGTAAACTGCACATTTTTGTTAAAGGTTGAAACTTCGATGATAAAGAAAAAACTAAAAAGCATTCATGTTAAGTAAATGACTTGGCAAGAAGTTTGTTTTTATAAAAAATAAATAATCAGTTTCATGACACACTAACCTTTCAAAGATTATAATATATATATTTCCTTTAAGTGTTAATAAAAGATGTAGTATATCAGAGTTAAGAAAAACTTGTTTATTTATAGGCTTTCACACTTTTATATTCTACAAATTTTTACCATCACTTCACAATTTTTTTTTTTATAAATACATAATTTTATTTTTACAATGATTATAATATTCTTAAAAATATGTTGTGATATAATTGTTAAAACAATATTTTATTTATTTATTGATATTATAAACTTATTTTTCATAATGAATTAGATTTTCTTATCCTAACTAAAAATTTTAACATGAAAGGCAATAAAAGAATATAAGAATATGCATGAATAGTGAGAATAAAGGCTCTTTAAGATCCAAACTTCACATAAAGTTTTTTAAATAAAGAAAAATTTACCTTGATAACTACAATTGGAATACCATCATATACTAACCGTTGAGATTACACTTAGAGTTGATGTGGAAAAATAATAGAATTAGTTTTTTCTCACATACTTAAAACATTTGAATGTATATTTTGGAGACGTGGTTCTTCTATCTAAAACGGAATCGTGACGCGGTTGCTCTATACGGACCCAAGGCGCACTTGTTGCTATGTGATTGAAGAAGGCATGCACAGTTGTAGCTCTCTGATTGAAAAAGGAAGACGCAGTTGTTACTCTTGTGATTGAAGAAGCTGCGATGGTTGTGATGAAATACATTTTACAACTCTAATTTCCAATTCTAATCCTTCGTGCTACATTGAAACACAGTCATTACTATGTTATTATTTTTTCTCACGCCACTGTCACGTGTGGTTGTCAAGTAATTATGTTGACGTAGTGGTCTTAACATATTGAGACTCTTCAAATAAAAAAATGAAATTAAATCGACACTAAACAGATTTTTAAAATCACTTTACAATCATTATTTTACCATTCTTGCTCTTTCTTTATAAATATAAAATTTTATTTTTATAATGATTATAATACTCTTAAAATAAGTTATTACGTTGTTGTTACCTATGTTAAAGTATTATTTTCCAATTAAATTATAAGTTCATCTCAAAAATCTAGTGCTAATTCTGCTAATAAGTGATGGGTTATAATAACCACTTTCAGAACTCATGTGACAATGCCTTTCCTCCTTTCCTATCTCGCCATCTTTTTTACCAAATCAATTATTCATCAGGTGTAAGACTATATGAAGCAAAATGAAATGAAAGCAAAATTTCCAATATTATATGGTGCTTACTAACTGTATAGCTTATCTGTTAAATACAGGTTGTTGAAACTTGAAACAAATATTGCTTAATGAAGCTTCTTACCTCTAACAAGTATTTTTCTGTGGCATCAGACAAATTGGAATCGGTTTGCTTTTCAGTGCTATTATTATAAGAAGCCAACATCCCTTGTCCTTTTCCTTTCCAGCGTAATCATACGAAACCATATGATCAAAGTTCAAAAGTGACACCCGTAGAATTCGTATGAAGAGAATTGCGTGGAATAAAGTATTGGTTCATTCTTGGGTAAATTAATCAACAATATCTTTGTCAGAAGAAACATTTTTAGGAGAAACGCATGAGCAAAGTAGAGGACAAGAACACAAAGGGAATAAATCTGTTAGTTTCTTATTCACTTTTCCCTTTCTTGAATCTGTTTTAGCTGTGATGCTAACATTTGTGTTACCAGTTTTTTTTTTTTTTTTTTTTTTTTCCTTTTTTTTTTTTTTTTTTTTTTTCATTAAGCAAACGCCACATTGACCGATGACCATTGTCACTTGTTTGAAAATAGTCAAGTTTTTTATAATATGATGCTGCAGGATGTGGACAGATAAACTACACCCAAACCAAGGGCCTCTATTTTACATGGCTATTTCGATTTCTTTAGTGTTTGTTTAATAAAAAAATCACATTTGGTCCTCCTTTTGCATGTTTTTTGGACATTGTCAGAACCCAATTGGGAGACCCTGGCATGATGTAAAAAAGCAAAATTCAATATGCACATGGGAGGTATTGAATTCTGGTCACTGATTACTGAAAAAAATGAATTAAATAAGTGCAACCATCACGTGATAAACTTTAAAGGCAGGTACTAGCAAATGTTAAAGCTTTTGGTTCTGGGTGGTCCTATTGTTGAAGAATTTGATTGCCCTTGGTGGTAAATTAACCCATCCTCTCCTTTTTCTAAGCCATTTTTCTTCATGAATGATGATCCTGAAATGGGGGTCTAGGAGGAGGATGAGGCACTACTATTGATAGCGATGAAACTCGGGCACTCGTGTGCTCTCACTGCCACCGAAAGTGAGAGGGGCAGTTTTTTGTCCGAGAGTGAAAACAGAGTGGACAGGTGTCAACTCATTAGTGGGCCAGGCCATTTGCCCCATGTGGAAGGGCATGTGAAGCATTAACCTCAGCTTCTCAGATACGCCTAACTTCATGAGTTTGTGTTTTCTTTTCTTTATTATTTAGTTGTTATTTGTTTTGGGTGTGTTTTGTGATGAAGGGTTTGGCTGGTAGAGGTTGGAGGAGGACGTTAATATGAGTGGGGTGGTGCAAGAGAAGAAGAAAGAGAGAGGGTGATGTCAAAATGTCAGGAGGGTCGTACGAGGTGGGGGCGACAAGCCACATGGGACCATAGTAATGTGTCGAATAAGCATGTTTTTGGCACTTTCGGCAAAACTTTAGAGAAGTGCAGTTAGCTATGCAATTTCAATGACACAAACTTCCTTTCCAAAACACTACTCCAACGGGGTAACTAACGGGTAACTAACGGGTAACCTTATCCTGCTCCATGCCATTGCTTCCTCAGATAAAACTCTTTCCACAAATTCTCACCATTCACCATCTCCATAATTCAAAACTCTTTTCACAAATTCAGACCAATTAAGAAAAAGCTGCCGCACCCCATTTTAGTTCTCCTTTCAATACGACACCGAAATGACTTCCACCACTGCAGCTGCCAATCACACACCCTACCAAAAGCTCCATTGCTATATTTTCAAATTTTAATACACATTATTTTAAAATAAAACTACTTTTTTTTTATTTAAACTTATCCATAATTTTCTCACAGTAATAACTATAGCCATGAAAACACGACCACCATGAATTCCTTACCTTAACAAGGTCATTTTCGTTAATTGGTTATTACCCTCAAGGGTAGGATAGTTCCTTGTAGGCTGCTTTAACTCTAACTTACCACCTACTTCTTCATCATCATAATCATCATCCTGTTCTTTAATCAATCTACCACTTGATTTGGACAAAAAATGAATGATAACATATAATATATGTTTAAGTGTTTTTAGGAATCAAAACAGACCCGCAACCAAGATTCACGCGACCCCTAAATCGTGCTTGTCCGGTAGTATTCTGATGAACGTTGCAAGCTAATTAGGTATGAGATTGAATTGGTGGAAAGGTAAAATTGAAAAAAAAAAAAGAAAAGAAAAGGAAAATAGAAGAAGATATAATATGTATGTACTGGACAATTAACATAGCCGAGACGAGTGAGGGTGAAAACGAGGCAAATAATAACAAAAATCAAGAGAGAGAAATATATGACACGTGGCACAGACGCCGGAAGGTGGATCAACTCGGCGGCGCGGAGGTGGAAGCGGCGGCGGCGGCGGAGGAGGAAGAGGAGGAGCCGAGGAGTAAGTGAGCGAGCTCCGCCATGGCGCGAACCTGCATCTCGAGCGCGGGTATGTAATCTATGGCTTCTTCGAGAATGATCGGAAGCGGTTCTTTTCTGCAACCGGGAACCAACCGGCCGAGGACTCTAACTTTGCGCTGAATCGCGGGAAGGGTTTTGCCCTTGAGGCGGAGGACGCTGAAGCGGGGCTTCTTGGGGCGGGACGGGCCAACGACCTTGTGTCGCTTGTGCGGCGTCTTCCTGAACTTGAGCTTGAGGCGGTTGGTGAGGATGGCGCGGCTCCAGCGCGTCCTGCCGCGGGCGGCGGCGGCGAGGACTCTGTCGGCGGCCTCGCGGACTGCCCTGCCGCGGCGGGGGGCGTCGGCGGAGATGTTGACACGCGCGAGGGCCTGGTGGAGCTTGGAGGAATATAGGTGCTGCTGGGCGTGGGTTTTCCATGTGGCGTGGGAGTGGTCTTGGTGTGGATGGGGTTTGGCGGGGGCTTTCTTCTTCTTTTTTAGGCGGTGGGAGTCACGTGAGCGATCGGTTGGGTTGGCCATGAGAGTGGAGGACATCTCCAACGATATTAGAAAGGGGTTTCTATTTCCGGGAAGTTGTTGGATTCAGATGGGTCTGGGAAGATTCCGATGGCCTAGATTCTAGAAGCGAGAGGAGTGGGGTTTGAGGTTTGAAGGGCTATATATAGATACATAGTTAGATATATATGGGTGAGAGGGTAGATCTAATCTAATGTAAGCAAGCACTGCAATCTAACACACAGTGGAAAATGGAAAATGGGAATGAATGAATTAATGAATAGATGGTGTTTGGGTGGGTGGCGTGTCCCTTCAATCCCAGCGTCTGTTCAAGGGAGAGAGAAAGGGCGCAGGACCCTTATATAAACCATTTTCTTTACTTCTTAACCTAATCACTTCTTTCATTCCTACTTAACCCCTTAGCTCCTTCTTAATCTTTCTTATTTTTTTTATTTTTTTTGCCTTTTCTTCTGTTGGGCCTTACTTTTCTTTTCTTCCTCCTTCCTATCTCCAAACTAGAGAGCATTTCAAATCTCTGCAGTAGAATTCTTTTGCTTACCCAACCAATTTCATTTGCTAAATATTCCCTAAGCCACATCTTAATGCTTTTTTAATTGAAAAACATGCCATTGAAGGGAATTTAGTAGATGAGTTTAGTATCAGTGAAAGAGTGAGGAGGAGAAAGAAAAAAAAGTTCCAGTTTCTATTTTCTTAAAAAAAAAATGTGAAGATAAAAGAATAAAAGTGAAACACAGTATAATATTGTGTATTAAAAAAACCTACCCTGGTCAAGAATGCCAATCCCCCCATAAGGGAGCTTATAGTATTTTTTCATAATAAAATAATATTAATAATAATAATGAAATAAATAACAAAAACCATTTCTTCATTTCTCTCCTATCAAACAACGTTTTTATTTTATTTTACTTCGTATTTTTTATTCATTTATTTGTTTTATTCCCTACCAAATTGAGGATAAGAATCCTTATGCATACTACTATCTTTATAGGGGAAATTGCTATTACTAGACTGATTTGTCATTGATTAGTTGGTAATTAACAAGCTACTTTAACATCGTTCTACCTCAAGTTTTTTGATAAGACCTTTGATGAAAAAAGGATAATATCTCAACACGACAACATTTCTCTGGATCTGCACCAACTATAATTACCACACTACCTTTTATAAAATTCAGAAGCACGTAGACTGAAAAATAAATAAGAGTGATGAACAGTTATATCTTTTTCAAATGAATATTCTTTTTATCTGCAGAGTTTGAATCCTATAATAATTCAGCATGTTTTTTAATTTAATCATACGACTTACAGTTCGTACAAGACATTATAATTTTCTTATCACCGGGTTCATTGATGAAAAATTCTGTTATATTCACATAGGTGAATAGTTTTTAGTTTGCACAGTTCATTGTAAGTCGATATAATCATATAGTGATATATAATCCTTTTTCAAAAATCATATTAATGACCTTGATCAAATTACTACATTAACTAATCAATTAAAAACTTAAAAAATAATTACATATGATTAAATTAAATGTATTTTTAAATATATATATTAAAAAAGAATTATACAAAACAAACTTAAATATATATATATATATATATATATATATATAT
>Ga0209489_103762_pt1 | contig 29026 bp, 18 predicted proteins | sample SiratrowhiteBW_FD_187527 | JGI IMG/M metagenome (GOLD analysis project Ga0209489, IMG submission 187527) | Root nodule microbial communities of legume samples collected from California, USA - Siratro white BW (SPAdes) (version 2) | ecosystem: Host-associated > Plants > Roots > Nodule | place...
TTTTTTTTTTTTTTTTTTTTTTTGCATCTAAATTTCTTGCAGATCTCTTATGCAAGAAATTTCACAAGATATTTATTGTAAATTTTCACAACATATTTGTTGTAAATATCAAACTCTTTTCTTGTAAATTTTTATAAAAAATATGCAGGAAAATCCTTACAAAAAAAAAATTCTAGTAGTATATTTTATAATTTATATGAAAGTAAAAAGTAATATTAATTAAGTTTTTATTATTTATAATCCATTGCATTACTATATGTTAGAATTATATGGGGTGATCATGAACAACTCACGTAGATAATGGAGCAAATACATCTAGTTCACTGTGGCACAACAAAAGTATGAAACCAGATCGACAAAGTTAATTTATCGTATTAAAATGGTAAAAAATTGTATGCAATCAATAAAAGCAACGCATTTTCATTTATAAGTGTTAAGAGTCTTTTTGCACACCATGTGCAGTCTTGAATACGAAACCTAATGGGTCCAAATTTTTTATTTCTGATCCAATGAATAAAACTTAAAAATAAAAGTTTGAAAATAAAAATTGATAAAGTGACAACTCCTCTTCAATTCCAGAATTAATTTCTAAGCCTAATAAAATTCCAAAACTGTCCTGAAAATAATAATAAAATTAGTTCAGAAAAATCGAATTAAATAAAATTACGATTTTTGGTAAATGAAGCCTAAACAGTAAAATTGAGAAAATAATTGGCAGTTAAGCACAAATTACTAATTAAAATAGGTACAAAAAGACAAGTAAATAAGGGAAAATAATGACTCATCACTACTCACCTCAGAATTCTGTCCAGCTGTAAGACACAAGTTTGCTTCAACATCCTTTTGTGAAGAATCGCTAGAAGAGGCATCGTTGTCTTCCCAAGCTATATATGCTCTTCTCCTCTTTCCATATTTGTTGCTCTTCTTTTCATGTGCCTTTTTTTTTTGTTCACTAGGCTTGGACAATCCACTTTCATGTGTCCTTGTTTACCTTAACAAAAACAGGTGAATTTAGTAGAACCATTATCAAATTTGTTATTATACCTCTTGCTTTGCTGGTTCTTCACTTTGCCTTTCATCTTGATGAACTTATGGAATCTCTTTGTCAACAAATTGAGATTCTCAGTATCACTACACTCATCAAAGCTTTCCTTACTCGATCCTACATCTGCAGCCTTTGTCTTGAGTGTTAGGCTTTTGGACTTTTTCTCCACTGTCTCCATTTCCTTCAGCCTAGTCATCTCCAACTCATGCTCTCTCAGCTTGCCAAAGAGTGTTGTAGTAGTGAGTGTAGTCAAATCTCTAGTCTCTGATATAGCAGTCACTTTAGGCTGCCAACTTCTATCCAGACACTTTAGGATCTTAATATTCAACTCCTCTTTGTCAAATTGCTTTCCAAACCAATCAAGTGGTTGACAATGTGAGTGAACCGCGTTTGTACATTAGCAATGGTCTCCCCTTGCTGCATCCTAAATAATTCATACTCTTGAATCAGTACATGTTTTCTGGCTCTCTTCACATCTATGATTCCCTCATGTGTGACTTCAAGTATGTCCTGTCGCAACCGGGGTCACGACGGGGACGACGAACAAAACAATTTATTTCGTTTTTAATAAAACAGAGGAGTCACCACCATAATTTATCAACGGAAAACTGTGGAAAACCAAAAACAGGATAAGGCAAGTTCACAAAACACGGATTTAGAGTCCGGGAGTCGGTTACGTGTGGGGAAGGTATTAGCACCCCACAACGCCCGTCCTAAGACGGTACCTTTAATTAAATAAGTAATCTGAGTGTGATTTTTTTAAAAACATTTAGTTTCCCAAGAAAGAGATTAAGCTAAAACAAACAAAATATAATTTTTTTATTTTAGGGAGCCCGACAAGGTTTGACCTTGCTCCTAAGTATCTCCATCAGGGATGAAGAATCAGGGTTACGTAGTTCTTTGAGAAAATTCGGTTGTTGAAATGTTCAATATTTTTTTAGTTTTGAAAATTTTATATATTTTTTATTTTGAATGTTTTTTATAGTAAATTTCAAATTTGGATACCGTAGACGCTTGCGGTCCTTTGGTATTCCAGACAAAACTTTAAATTTGGGTAGACGCGTGCAGTCTTTTGGTATTTCAATCAAAGTTAAAACTTTCCGAATTAAACTCTTGTACGGTGCGAACGACCATTTTAAGAATTCAATCGAGTCATCATAACTTTTCAAATCAAAATTTGGATAGTTAGAAGTTAAACATTTTTTTTAAAAAAAAAAGAAAAAAAAACAATATGTCAAAACTTTTATTTTCTTTATATTTTTTTTATAAAAAGAACTAAAGGGGTATTTATGGAAACAAAAAGAATTATGGGTGTAGGTATAAATATATGGGGTTGCAGGGAGCAATTTAAGGCTTGCGAAGTACTGGTAGGCATTTGAATTTATTCTGGAAGAATGTAACAACAAAGTTAAGGTGGCCTAGTTGGTTTAAGGCGCCAGTTGCTGGAAGGTGGTCTTTGGTGGAGATGGAGGAAGGCGCAGCTTGGAAAGCAACCTACCTGGGTGCTTGAATAAGCTAATATTTTTCGTCTCTGCTTTCTTCTCTCTTTTCTCTCTTCAATGTTCCCTCTTTTCTTCTCCAGAATCCGTGTGCCTTCCATTCTTTTTTTATAATGATTTTTCCTCCTTTATTAAAGTCCCTCCCTTTTCTGGTTTCTTTTTTTTCTGTTTTTTCCGTTATATATTTTTTTGAATTATTTATTTAAAACATTAACAGACAAATCTAAACTACTCTATTTTTTATTATATTCATTTAAGCAAAACAATTTTTTATTTTTATATATTTGTTTTAAAACTTGTAAATCAAGTATAGAAGCAGTTATTTTATTGTTATATTTGTTTTTATTATTTATTTATTTATTATTTATTTATTAATTTTCAGATGCTATTGTTTTAAATTAAGATATTTTTGTTATTTTCGTTTTTTATTATTAATTATTTATTTTATTATTATTTTTTTTTTGGAAAAATCATTTTTTATTTTTATTAATGGAAAAATTCAAATTTATTATTTATATTTTGTTTTTTTATTGTTATCATTATTTTTTAAGAAAACTTAAACTAATAAATATTTTTTATGTTATTATTCTTTTTTTTATTTTTTTTATCAATATGCTTTAATTAAAATATTACCCGGACAAAATCGGGTGTTGACAGTTGCCCCTCTTTACTTGAGTTTTACATGATAATATGAAAGTTTGAGAAAAATTTCATATTATCAAAGTAAAAATTAAGTAAAGATAGAGACACTGATTTTGTTCGGGTATCATCATGTGCTGAAAAGAAATGAGGAGATCTTGCTTCTGCAGAGGATCGAAAAATAAAGAGTGGTTGTGACTTAGCTCTCGCATGGAGTCAAAAAATAAAGAATGGCCAAGACCTTGCTTCTGCAGGGGGTCAACATATCAACAAATTTAAATGGCTGTGACTTTGCTTCTGCAGGGAGTCGAAAAATAAAGAATGGCCAAGACCTTGCTTCTGCAGGGGATCAAGTGCCAAAAACAAACGTGACCTTGCTTTTGCAGGGGGTCAACATTAACAAATTTAAATAGCTGTGACTTTGCTTCTGCAGGGAGTCGAAAAATAAAGAATTGCCAAGACCTTGCTTCTACAGGGGATCAAGTGCCAAAAACAAACGTGACCTTGCTTCTGCAGGGGGTCAACATATCAACAAATTTAAATGACTTTGACTTTGCTTCTGCAGGGAGTCGAAAAAATAAAGAATGGCCAAGACCTTGCTTCTGCAGGGGATCAAGTGCCAAGAACAAATGTGACCTTGCTTTTGTAGGGGGTCAACATTAACAAATTTAAATGACTTTGACTTTGCTTCTGTAGGGAGTCGAAAAATAAATGATGGCCAAGACCTTGTTTCTGCAGGGGATCAAGTGCCAAAACAAATGCGACCTTGCTTCTGCAGGGGGTCAACATATCAACAAATTTAAATCAGGGGATACTTTCTCACTAGATCTTGCATCAGAGGATCATGGAACCACTTTTTTTTAAAATTCAATTTATAATTTTTCTTGAATGAATGCATGTTTGAATGCATGAGAATATATGATTTGCCTTTGCTTTGAATGCATCTATGAATGCATGATGTATTTTTAATGTTTGGCAAGTTTGACTTTTCCACTGAGGAATGAATGCATGACTTTATGCTGATGCATGAAATTTTGACTCACATGAGATTTTTTACTTTTAATGCCTGAGGATTTTGATTTGCTATTTTGCTCCTCTCTTTAAACCAAATAATTTTATAGAATCATTGAATTCATTGATTGAACTTTGAACTTTCATTTTGGGAAAACATTCACAAATCTTAAAGCTTGACACAAAAATATTAATATAATCAGTTCTAACATTTTGATGCATGTGTGTCGGAACGGGTGGATAAACAATCATATGGTGATGACATGTTAAACTTCAAATAGGAAATGGAATTGCCCCAAGTACGGGGGGTAACTTTATTTTAACTCTTCATACTCTTTGAGAGTTGACCATAAACACTACAAAGTTGCCTCAGTTTTTTTTTGAAAAATGGGAAATTAAGATTCAAAGGGATAGCCAATTTTGTTAGGTTAGATGGGTAAAAATAGATTTAGTAGGAAACTGGGGTAATGAATTGAAACTGATTAAATCACATGGAAGTGTCTCCGGTTTCAATGAATATTTTGGCTAGGGTGAAGAAAGAAAATGGAAAAGATACATATAAGAAAGGATTGCCCTAGTATTTATGCTTTAATGACACTATTTCATTCTTATTTAGCTGGCAAATTTGTATTATCCTTCCGCAAAAGGCATTTTTTCTTTCTTTCTTTTTTATTTTTTTACAACTTGACTTGTAGTGGTAGCCGCATTCCTCTGTTGTAAGGCAATTCTCTGGAAAAATCATCGACAATCATTCTTCAATCAATATGGACTTTACATGGCTTGTAACGTGGTCAGGGTTTAAAATGTTTTGAAGAAAAAGGATATACAGGCTCAAAAATTGTTTACTGCTTATCGTCATTTTTTATCACAAAGACCATCAACTAAGTATTGCACGGAGCAATTCATGTTCTTGCTGAGATCACTTTTCCTTTTTATTTGTGAGTCATCCTTATTTGAATTGATGACACCTATTTTCTTTTTGAATTTCTCTTTTTTTTTTTTTTGATTTTAGAGCTTCTGATGTGCCCCTTTTTACTCTTTTTTTTTTCATAGATCTCTTATACTGAACTGAATTTCAACATGCTGATGATCCTTGTTTAGGGTATTTTTGAAAGAAATTTTCCATTTTTCAGGCTCATGAAGGGTATAATGAAATTTTATTGATGTTTTAGGATGAACAAACATGGCCATATATCACTTTGAATTATGATTGCTTGATTTTTAGAGAGATTAACTCTCGCAATAGATTTCAGCGATTCCAAATACTTGTCATTTTTTCTTTTCTTTTTCATCGTCCTATCTTTTGCTTAGATTGCCCTTTGCGGGTTTTCAATCTAACAAACTTTTATTTATTTTTCTTTGTTTTTTTGAATGCCTTTAGCGAAAAGAACTTGAAATTCATAGCCACGTGAAAGATCTGATTGATTGTCCCGGTATGATATTTACTATTAGTTTTAGTGGGCAACAAACATGTTACTGAGACAAATCGCCTTTTTTATTTTTGGGTAGAAGGCTCAAAGGGGATATCCAACACATGCATGCCAATATGCTATTATGAAAGAAATCAATTTTCTATGCCAAGCTTTAAAATTGTGTCGAATCTTTTTATTATTTTTATCAATAAATTCAATGATTCCATAAATATGATTTATTGTGCAATTTTTTTATTTTTTATTATTTATATATATTTTTTATCCCACGACATCCTTCAGACCTCGAGAAAATCTTGAAGATAACCCATGGTGTATTCAAGTTTAAAAAGAAAACGAAAATACGATTTTATTATGCAAAGGCACAATACTCCGCTCTCAAAAGGAAACAATTCAAATTGAGAATGAAAAAAAAAAAAAAAGCAAATCCTAAAAACCAGCCCATGAAAACAAATACCCTAAAGCTTTGGGAAAAGCAATAAGGCTGACCAAAAATATTTTATCACTACTAAACACCATAGGTACGTCTACAAATTCCCAATTGTCAATTTCTTCATCAGGAAGACAAGGGTGCGCATGATTAAAGCTCTAAACTCCATGCCCCTACTCAATAACTGCCACCTGATCAATATTGGCGCTAGTCGAAGCATGAACCTTCGAAGGCTTCTTTTCCACACCCGCCTTCTGCTCTTGAAAAGTAAGTCACCCCGAGTCGATCAAAGATTGCACTTTATATTTGAGCGCTTGACAATTTTCAGTTGAATAGCCAACCTCTCCACCATGATATTCACACTTTGCATTGACGTCGTAATATCTGGAATATGGTGGTTGTTTAATCCTTGCTGGACATATAGCCACTAGCGCATTCCTTAGTATATCAGGTAACAGCTCTGTGTAAGTCATTGGAATGGGAGTAAAATTCACAACCTTCCCTCCCGAATTATTATTCTTCTGTCCATAGCCTGGACCCTGTGCTTGAGTAGAGCTCTGGCTTCCAACATTGGGCTGAAATGCATTATTAGCGGTAACAAGAGGCCTGTATGCAGTCGGTGGCCTAGGGATATTCTGAGAGTAAACCGGCATGACATTCGCAACATACGCAGATGAGGGCCTATAATTAGGAAGATATTGTGGCCGATATCCTCCCCAATAAGGTGCAGTAGAAGCCGCCTGAACGTCACCCTCTTTCTTCTTATCATGATTGAACCCAGGTTTCCTAGCACCGGCGGTTGCAGGCGAACCCTGTGCTATCTTTCCGGTCTTGAGTCCATGTTCGATTCTTTCTCCAAGAGTGACAATATCAGAGAAATTTGAAGAAACGCTTCCAAGCACATGTTCATAAAAAGGAGTCTGTAACGTCTCGATGAACATGGTAATCATTTCCTTCTCATATAACGGAGGCTCTACTTGGGCAGCCAACTCTCTCCACCTCTGTGCATATTCTTTGAATGTTTCCGAACTCTTTTTCGCCATATTTTGTAGTTGCAATCTGTCTGGAGCCATGTCCATATTGTATTTGTACTGCTTTAAGAAAGCATTTACCAAATCCTTCCATGACGAAATCCGAGTCAGTTCAAGGTGCATGTACTAGTTTAACGCCACACCTCCCAAACTATCTTGAAAACAATGGATGAGGAGCTTTTCATTGTGTGGATGAGCTGCCATTTTTCTACAATACATGGTCAAATGGCTTTTAGGGCAAGTGGTCCCTTGTACTTCTCAAAATCTGGCACTTTAAATTTCGGGGGAATTACAACACCCGATACTAAGCATAGACCGGCAGCATCTCCAAACTCATAACTACCTCCACCTTCTATTGCCCTCAATCTCTCCTCAAGGACATCCAGCTTATCTTTTGCTCTATTAGCAGGAACTGCGGCAGTTGGAGCTACAACTTCTGTTTTGGGCTCACCTCCCAAAGTCCCAACCAAAACCCTGGGTTGGGTAATAGCCAGTATTCTATTAATTACTACATCTTCACCACGACCACCAGGTGGTACTTGAATGAACTCTGGCTGACCTCTAGCATTAGTAGGATTAACACGTCCGGTATAGTTTCAGGCTCCGCACCTTCCTCATAGAGTGGTTCATAGTTTATGGGCATGTCGTACAGAGGGAACTCTTGATTTGTTTGATTCCCGTGATAAAGATCTCGGGTTTGTGATGTCCCCGGTTGAAAAGCAAGAGGAATTGAAGACTGAACCCCTTCATCTCTAGTAGTAGCTTCAGGTTTGTTGCTTATGACCTTTAGATGTTCGAGAATCTCATCCAATTGATGTTTTAGGCCATGAATCCGATTGATCTTACCTTGCAACTCAGCGATCTCATCCTGCATTGCCTTCCTTGCTTGCTCCCAGTCTTCCATCCTTTGATGATTGGCGCGAGTCCGATATGGATGTCGTGGGAATTTAGCTGTTATTGCTTTTTTTCTGTTTTTATTTAAGATGAATTAAAAAGTAAAATATGAAAAAATGCAACTAGTCAGAAATTATAAAGTTGTGTACTTGATACGTAATTAAATGTTTTTTTTTGACAAAAACACAACTTTAAAGTTTCTGACCTTAAAAGAAAACAATTTAGACTATATGAGAAAAAGAAATGCATGCATGCAATGCAATGAAGAAAAAGCCTGAGCTAATCTTCATATATCATGATGAAGATAATTGATGCTTTCTATGAGAAAAAATTAATGCAATAGATAAAAATATTTTTATTATTAATTTTTTTTTTAAAAAAATGGGGTAGAGGATAGAGAAGAGCAATATATCTCCCTTTGTGCCCTAAACAAAATTGGCAGCATAACACCTAGGGTTCTAAGGTCTTTAGATGCATCCTCACAAGGTAAGTTCCCTAATCCCTAAAGGTATAAAGGCCACCAGAGTTATGGCCCTCATTACCACCTTATCCAAAGCTGTCGGTAACCAACTAGCTTACGAACAGGCGATAAGAGAACAGACTCTGGCTGGGATTCTCATGAAAATTGAAGTAGGAAGTACATCAATTTCAGTATCACTGAATCCCTCTAATTCTAATCTTTTTCAGATCCGGGGTTTTAGGATCCCACTCATGATATATGCATAAAAGTGTGTGTGTGAAGGGAGAATCATGCACCCAACCCCCCACCTGCAAAACAACCAGAAAAGTTCCCAGACAGATATAGCATGTCGTCTACCCTAGGGTTCAATATTCCAGCAATGATAAGAAGCAACATATATACAGAAGAAAAGAAGCATATATACAAAAGAAAGGGAAAATAAACATTCAAAAGACCACACTTATTTTACTTATTTAATCAAATTGGCCTGACTCTCAAACAGTCCCCAGTGGATTCGCCATCTGTCACAACCGGGGTCACGACGGGGATGACGAACAAAACAATTTTTAATTTTAAAAACAGAGGAGTCGCCACCATAATTTATTAAAGGAAAACTATGGAAAACCAAAAATAGGATAAGGCAAGTTTGCGAAAACAGATTTCAAGTCCGGGAGTCGGTTACGTGTGGGGAAGGTGTTAGCACCCCCACAACGCCCGTCCTAAGACGGTACCTTTAATTAAATAAGTAATCTGAGTGTGATTTTTTTTAAAACATTTATTTTCCCAAGAAAGAAATAAAAAGAAAGAAATAAAATGCAAATAATAACAAACAAAGATATTTATTTTTTTAGAAAGGGCCCGACAAGGATTTGACCTCGCTCCTACGTATCTCTATCAAGGATAGAGAATCAGGGGTTACGTAGTTCTTTAGAAAAATTAATTGTTGAAATGTTTAATATGTTTTAGTTTTGAAAATTTTATATATTGTTTATTTTGAATGTTTTTTAGAGTAAACTTCAAATTTGGATACCGTAGACGCGTGCGGTCTTTTAGTATTCCAGTCAAAGTTAAAACTTCAAATTTGGATACCGTAGACGTGTGCCGTCTTTTGGTCATCCAATCAAAGTTAAAACTTTCCGAATTAAACTCTTATATGGTGCGAACGACCATTTTAAGAATTCAATCGAGTCATCATAACTTTTCAAATCAAAATTTGGATAGTTAGAAGTTAAACATTTTTTTAAAAAAAGAAAAAAAACACAATATGTCAAAACTTTTTATTTTCTTTATTTTTTTTTATAAAAAGAACTAAAGGGGTATTTCTGGAAACAAAAAGAATTATGGGTGTAGGTCTAAATATATGGGGTTGCAGGGAGCAGTTTAATGGCTTGCGAAGAACAAGCACTGATAGACATTTGAATTTATTCTGGAAGAATGTAATAACAAAGTCAATGTGGCTTAGTTGGTCTAAGGCACTAGTTTCATGGCATGGGTTTGAATCTTGGTGACTCCTTCTATGCCTCTCCCATGGATGCGTAGAGACACTTAGAAATAAACAAGAAGAAAAGAAATATACCTAGTGCTTGAAAAATTGTGTTTCCTTCTTTCTCTACTCTCCAAACTAAACTGTTCTCTCTTTTTCGTCTCCCTCTATCTCTAGTATATGTTTGTTTTTAGTCCTCCCTCTCATCATGGTTCTCCCTCCTTTTATTAAAGACCCTATTCTTTTCTGTTTTTTCCGTTATATATTTTTTTAATTATTTATTTAAAACATTAACAGACAAATCTAAACTACTCTATTTTTATTTTATTTATTTAAGCAAAACAATTTTTTTTATATATTTATTTTAAAACTTACAAATCAAGTATAAAAAACTTAAACTAATAAATATTTTTTATGTTATTATTTTTTTTAAATTATTTTTATCATCATACTTTAATTTAAAAAAATTATCCGTACAAAATTAAGTATTGAAAATATAATATCCTTCTTCGTCAGCTTTAATAATGTCATAACTACATTTATATAAAGCAGCTGGATGCAAATACTATTGTTCCACTTTTAGCTCCTTCAAATTTGTTCCTGGTATCACCAACAACTTGAAAAACAGTTAACCATTATAAGATAAAGGGGTTCGTAATATTTTTATGTTGCTATTGGTAAATTATAATTTTGTAAAATTTTAAAGACTGTATATTAAGCATATTTCATATTTTGGAGTACAAATATTATAACTTAGTCACAAAATTTTTATCACATAACATGTGTTGAAAGTTTAAATATATTTGTTTGAGAAAAATGCTAGAATATTGCATGGAAAATAATTGAAAGCATGTAAAAAGAAAACAAATAATAATCTTAAAAGAAATACTTATATATGTCAATAATAATATTAAAGTTATATATTTGTTAAGAAATAGACAAGTTTCGATAATTGAAATAAAGTAGTAAAAAAGAATTTATGTTTATTGAATATTTTTCATGTTTAAGAAAAGCTTTTCAAAATCATTTCCATATATACTAGAATTTTATAAATGTGTTGTTGAAAAAAAATAGTAAAAATCACAATTTGATCTGGTCATTTAATATCATTAGAAATAATTTCTATAGAAATGATATTTCTATAGAAATGATATTTCTATTCCATAAATTAATATTTTTTAATATTCAGAATCTCTCTCTATATATAGATTCCAAAATTTAAAATTAAATTATTTTTATTATAAAATTTATTATTAATGTTAATAATTATATAATTTTTATTATATATAATGTAAATATAAATGGAAAAATTATTGATTTAAGAAAAAATCTACACTCAATATTTATAATTATTTATTTTATTTCTGACTCTATTACATTATTCAAGAAGTTGAACATATATAATTAGTGTGTTGAATCAAGTTCGAACTGTATGATACTGTTAAAGTTAAGTTATCCATAAAATAATTATTCATCAGACTTTATTTAAGTTTCCTGCTATTTTAAGATAAAGTATTGAAATAGTGATGAATTATTGGAAAAAAGAATCCACCTATCCATACTAAACCATGGTTAAAGGCTGTCCCATATCTAACTGTAGTAAAGTTGGCAACACAATCCCCCTTAACCAAATGTCATCCCAACCTCCTCCATGGACGTTTTTTTTAGGCTAACATCAAGATTGGGTTCCTGAAGATGGGGCTCTCTGTCTTCACAAAAACACATATTTCTCCTTCATCCTAATTTTTCCCTTCTTTTGAAGTTCTCTGAATCATGGAAATGGAACGCGTTTTCGAATTTCCTCACACTCACATGGATCGACGCCCGAGAAAGAGAGCACGATTGGGCTGGGACATCCCTGAGGCTCCTAAGGTACCTTCTTCTTCCTAAAATCTCAGATCTGATAGCTCTTTTTTCTTTTTATCGTGTTTCCCATCGTTTCAGCCTGTTGATCTAGTGCAGATTAGGTATGTTTGAGTTGGTAACGTTTTCATTTCTCATAGGATTTTTGTGAGGATTTGCTTTCTCTTGCCCCTTTAATTAACCGTGTGACGGTAAAAAATTTGATGTGGGTGTTTTTTTTTTTTCATTTGTTCTTGTTATATGACTTTTGTTGACGTGAATCATTGTTCGTAGTTACATATGTATCTAGAATTTGCTATCAATTTACATTTTTTTTTTATTTACATCATTGGATCGTTCGTTTTCTTAATAATTCAATAAACTTTTTGATGTTATTATTTATAAAGAGGGAATCCTTTATGTAAGATCCAATCCTTGAAAGCTAATGTGAATGGAATTTGGAAAATGAATTGCTTATGTTATTTTGTTTCGATACTAAACTGATTGTATTTTTTTTTGTAATATTCTGAGGTGCTTGTGAAAGCTTAGTTGAGTTGATAACAACGGGATGAAGTTTTGTTTTGTTTTTTAATTATTAAGTGGTAAATGAATGGATGACTGTGTGTAGGCTCAGGTAGGATTGTTTTGTGGACAAGATGTTGGGACTATTTCCAGCTATGCTCCTTCAAGTGGTCCCTCAGAACATAGCACTAGTTCTCTATTTGTTAAGGCAGTTGCTCAAAATGGTTCTCCCTCTTGGCGAGACGATGACAAAGATGGACATTACATGTTTGCACTTGGAGAAAATTTAACTTCTCGCTGTAATTACACTTTTACCATCATTAAGAAATTTACATTCATGTTACATTACATTGTCAAATGATAGTTTACGTATTTCGTAGCTGTAATAATTTGCTTGCAAAACTAGGCATTCTAATATTCACATCTTTAACTTTTAAATGTGGATTTAATTTATTTTATATCTAATACCTTATGTAATAAAGTTCCTGTGAGATTTTTATATCTTGGTGGTCCAAGGTGGGAAAACATTTTGAAATTATATGTTCAAATTGATGAAGGAACATTTTATTTCACAAACATTTTTGGAAAAAAATATTTTATGTCCTAAGGCTTTCACTGTTGATACTTCTTTATTATGTTTGCAGTTAGGATCCATAGCAAAATGGGTGAAGGAACTTTTGGGAAGGTCTTAGAATGTTGGGACAGAGAAAGGAAGGAAATGGTTGCAGTAAAAATTATCCGAGGGATAAAAAAGTATCGAGAAGCAGCCATGATAGAAATTGAGGTGTTGCAACAGCTTGGTAAACATGACAAAGGAGGCAATCGGTAAGTAGATTTAATCTAATCTGTCTTCTATGCTAATACAAGCAAATTAAATGTAAAGTCCTTGAATCCATTGCGATGGTTAAATGCATTTATTCCTTGCAGTTGTGTGCAAATACGGAACTGGTTTGACTATCGTAATCATATCTGTATTGTAAGTATTTAATTTGTGATGGAATGATTTCCCCAATTTACAAATACTTTGGGGGTTAAGACAATGGTGAATTTAAATGGTTTTAACAGGTGTTTGAGAAACTTGGACCAAGCTTATACGATTTTCTTCGGAAAAACAATTATCGCTCATTTCCCATTGATCTTGTCCGTGAGATTGGCAGACAACTATTGGAATGTATAGCATGTGTGTAGTATTTACTTGAACTAGCTTCCTTTTGAGCTTTTTCTCCCACATCTTTCATTTTGTACATATTATTATGTTATATCTTTAACTGGTAATGGCAATACATAATGTAGATTTAGTATACTCGTGGAATGTGATGTTTGTGTCGCTTGGATAACTTTCTAATCGAATTATTTTATGAATTTGCAGTCATGCATGACTTGCGGATGATTCATACTGACCTGAAGCCGGAAAACATACTACTAGTGTCACCAGAGTATGTCAAAGTTCCTGACTACAAGGTACCCGTGATTCTTTTTTGTTTTAGACTTCCTGCACCCTATGTTCCTGGAACTGTTTGCACTATAAGGGTGCATTTCATGCATCAGTGTGCACTCTGGAAATTTTGATTTATACAAGATCGACTCTTTAATTCCAGTCTGGAACGAGTTGGACCTTGAGAACATAGAATGAAACAGTTTCTCTTGTTTAGATTGGTTGACGAATCATTGACCTCCGTTGTTTTATTAACAGAGTTCATCCAGATCTCCGGGTTCCTATTTCAAGAGGGTTCCCAAATCAAGTGCTATAAAGGTTATTGATTTTGGCAGCACCACTTATGAGCGAGAAGATCAGAATTACATTGTATCAACTCGTCATTATAGAGCTCCTGAAGTCATCCTTGGTATAATACACACACACACACACACAAATGCATATACATAGTGCAATGTTGTGGAAATAATGCTTTCCTAAATTGCTTGTTTGTATGTTGACCTTTGACAACTGTGATGATGGCTTTGTGTCTGCTAAATAGTTGATTTTTGCAATGTTGATTTAGGACTTGGCTGGAATTATCCATGTGATATTTGGAGTGCGGGATGTATATTGGTTGAGTTATGCACGGTATGTTTGTCTCTTTCAAAACCTTTACACTTGTCGCACCTATCCATCTCGATAGTTTCTATTTTATAAAGTGTGACTTTCTTTTACAGGGGGAAGCATTATTTCAGACTCATGAAAATTTAGAACACCTTGCAATGATGGAAAGGGTACTTGGTCCATTACCACTGCACATGTTGAAGAGAGTCGAGTAAGTGACTTACAATGTGAACTTTCAATTGGTTGATACTTAAATTTTGATTATTGAGTTTTTATATTGTTTTGCACATGATTAGCCGACATGCTGAGAAGTATGTTAGAAGGGGTAGATTACACTGGCCTGATGGTGCGGCTTCAAGGGAGAGTGTCAAAGCTGTATTGAAGCTTCCAAGGCTACAGGTTTGTTTAATTTTAACTTTTTGATTTAACTGTATAAAGCAATTTGAATTATTTATATTGACATTAATCAACAATTTTTCTCTGCAAATATATGCAGAACCATATAATGCATCATGTAGATCATTCAGCCGGCGATCTCATACATCTCTTGCAGGGGTTACTTAGATTTGACCCTTCTGAAAGACTTACAGCCAAGGAAGCTCTTAGACATTCCTTCTTTATGAGAGATCACTTTAGGAGATAATTCACCTTCTGAGACACCGCATCATTCACCTTCTCAAGGATGTGTACAAAGGAACTCACATCCATGTGATGGCTGGTTTCTCAGCAACCTTCCTCACTCCAAGGCTATGCTGAAAAAATCCTTATTTAGGGAATTTCAAATGAATCTGAATTCAATGTACAGAAGAAAAATATGCATATTATGGGGATAAAGTTATATTATGGCCATTTACACATTGCTTCGTGACCTCTGCGGGACTTAAAAAGTTTCTATAGGAGGGGAATTAAATGACTCGTTTCTCGCTTCCCGCGTCACCCTGGTTGTGAAGTTTGCTGACTTTGAAACACGGAAAGCAGGCTGTGGTTTTCGAGTCTAAATAAGATGTGGGGGGAGGGGGGAAGATAAGGAGAAGACTGAGCTGATTATCGTAAACTGAGTTCATGATGATGTTTGTATATATCGTTATTTGTAATGAGAATAACCAAAATTTAAAATTAAAGTAATAAAATTACTACCTGAATGATTTAATTAAAAATAAGTGTTCAAATATATAAGGAAAACTTCTTTACGTGTTTAAGAGTATGGAGTGTAACGTCTTGCTATTAAAATAATGCATCATGTATAAGTAATTATGTCTATAAGAGTGTATAATTATGATTTCAAAATTATAAATATTTATTAAGGATAGATTTTATATACTAATAATATAAACACAACTTGTAAACCTTTTACTTGAATTCAACAGCTGATGACAATGGAAAAGTTCAGAATATTGTCACCTGCCAATCTAAATTCTAGTTTCCTAAAATTAATGGCGGGAATGTTGCCCTTTTTAAAAGTAATATTACTAAGTTTTTTTCAATTATCTTTTTAAGATAAGTTTTCCATGAAAAAGCTTCCTTAGATAAAAGAATTTAATTTTCACGAGTTGAAATTTTAAATGATAACAGTATTGTATTACTCTTATTATTTAATGAGACAAATAATTAATTTTACGATAAATATATCTGTTACCATTTTATTTTGCAAATTGTTTTACATAAATGCTTTTAAGAAAATTTTTTGTCAATCAAAATTTAGTCATGCTTATATATCACAATTTTGATGATTTTTGATTCACAATAATTACTTGATATGGCATACCAAATGTCTCCTAAATTTAGAATCACATCATCATATCTCAAACTTTTTTACAGTCCAATTTCGAATTATATTAAAATATTACAAGTATTAATTAAAATTTTAGGATGATTTGGAATAAAAATATTTGTTTATTTGTATAATAAGTTTTTATAATCTAATTATAGTATTGATTGTATGAATAGTTTCATTTTAGTCAAACATTGTTATTTATTTATTCATGAAACTAATATTTATAAATTATAAAGTATTAAAATTTAAGATTCTTGGTTTGAAAATATTCAATTGAGGTTAAAAGTTGAGTGAGATTGTTTTCATTGTGGTAGAATTAAAAAGAAAATTGAGTTGGTGTGAACATTGTATGCTAAAAAAAGGTTAGCAAACATATTTTAAATATCGTATGCTAAAAACATATAAAATATTGTATGAGAAGAATAAACAAATCAAATGGAAAATTTTGAAAATATTAAATGTTTGATTCAGATGAATTCACCCATCAACTTTGAATGTTAATTTCTTTTTGGCCTTACAATATTATGCAAACATGTAAATAACATTTACAATATGAAACCAAGGCAAAAAAATATTAAACTATAAATAACAAAACAAAATTCAAAAAGATGCTCTTTTTATTAACTACTCTAGTAAAACTTTAATACAATTTTTTAAATTAATAAAAAATATAATTGATTAAATTAATAATCTTATTCTTTCGATTTTAATTCACTTTGACAATGAATATTGTTTTATTGCTATAAATTAATTTAAAAAATAATATTAATGAATAAAAAATAAAAACAAAAGACAAAAATTAATTTTCAACTTTATGATGTTATTTCTAAATATGGTATATTATAAAACCAATTTTTAGTAACATTTTTATCATTAATTTTAAATTTATTATTGATAATTAAATTAATGTAAAATTATTTTAAAAATTAATAGTAATAATTTGACTAATTTATTAATTTTAATATAACATTAAGTTTGTTATTAATATTTTACACTTATTAAGTATATATTAACATAAATTTACATTAATAACGAAAGAATTTAAGTATTATTTCAATTATAATAAAGGATTCAGTACTTAATAAGTTTAACATAATAAAAATATATTTATATATTTTAAATATATTTTTCGTAAATTTTTATTATAAAAGAGAGATAAATGTGGTCAAAATTTAGTCCTTTTGAAAATTCGAATATGAACTAATTTCTTAAGATGGTATGCAAAAGCAAAGTTTAATTCGACATTCCCATATTTGGATTTAGAACTGAAAACAAAAATAGTTCTTCTTTAGTAAATATTTCACCCTAAGCCCTAAACAAAATTTTGAGTTTTGTAAAGTTTTTTGGAAAAGGATTTTTTTAGAAAACAATCATACCTAAATGTTTGCAATTATTTATTCCATTCCACAGGCCCACCAATCCTGACCAAATCATGGTTAAATGGCTGACTCTAGTTCAACCATAGTTTACTTTGATAGCCCGATCCAACCCTTTAATCAAGATGCTCCATTGCGTGGACACGTGGACGGTAAGATTTCATCTGAACCGCCTCCACGGTCGTTATTATTGGCCTAACATCGAGATTAGGGTTTCAGAAGCTAAGGCTCTATCTTCACACAAACACATTTTCTCTTCCATCTTAGAATTTCTCTTCTTTGAAGTTTCGTAGCGTTTCGAATCATGGAGATGGAACGCGTCTTCGAATTTCCTCACTCTCACATGGATCGGCGTCCGAGAAAGAGAGCGAGGTTGGGTTGGGACATTCCTGAGGTCCCTAAGGTAGCATATTCATCCTAAAATCTCAGATCTGATAATTCCTTTTATTTTCTTGTTCTTTTATCTTTTGTGCTTGTAGATCTGGTGGAATATGTGTAGATTAGGTATGTTTGGACCAGGTAATGTTTCCTTTTGTCTCACAGGGCTGTGCGACGATTTTTTCTGTGTTTTATTTAATGGATCTATGAGGTTTTGCACTTTTACTCAATATTACGTGACTGTGTATCGGTAAAGAAGTTGATATTTGTTATTTATTCGTTTGACTTTATTTTTGTTAGATTAATTTTGTGTGGTCTCTGTGGTAAATCGGTTTCATTTATGATTTATATGTGCATAGATCTGGTATTGATAAATATATATTTTCAATATGGCTTTTAAGAATGGAGTTTGATATCCTTTATACAGTTTCTGTTCTTCCTGCATGATTTTTATTGACGTAATTCTCTGTTTGTTTTCGTTTTTCTCAAGATTTTTTCAACTTATATCTTGTGATTTACATCATCAGATCATTCGTTTTCATGTAACGTAAAATAGTTTTGGAAATTGACATTTGTAAATACGGGATCTGTCATTTAAGATTTTATATTTGAAACCTTTACCAAGGGGAATTTGTGTAGTTAATTGCCTGTATTTTATTCTAAAGTGAATTATTGAAATGTTTTTCAATACTTGTCTTTTCTTTTTTTTTTTATGCCCTGGATAATTAATTTTGCGTGTACTGGAGCTCGATTGCTTATTTAATTCATGTCATATTTTTTAGTTATATTCTGAGTTGGTGGTGAGAGTGTAGGTTGCGTTGATTACAGTGGGATGAAGTTGTTTTTTTTTTTTTTAACTATTGAGTGGTGCATGAATGGATGGCTGTGTGTAGGCTCAGGTAGGATTGTTTTGTGGACAAGATGTTGGAGCTATTTCAAGCTATGCTCCTTCAAGGGGTCCCTCAGAACATACCACTTGTTCCCTATTTGTTAAGGCTGTTGCTCAAAATGGTTCTCCCCCTTGGCGAGATGATGACAAAGATGGACATTACATGTTTGCGCTTGGAGAAAATTTAACTTCTCGCTGTAATTACACTTACCATCATTAAGAAATTTACATTCATATGTACATATATAGGTCATAGTTAATATTTTTAGAGACGTGTTAATTTGCTTGCGAAACTCAGCATTCACATGCATACTCAACCTTAACTTTTAATTGTGGACATACTTTTATGTTTTTTTAATTTTTATGTTTTTTTAATATCTTAACCAATTATTCTTGTTTCAACTTTAACTTTTTCTTTATCTTGTTAAGATTTTATTTCCTAGGGTGGATAAACATTTGGGCAGTATATGTTCAACTGGATGTTACAGTTCATTGCATTGGCTAGGCTTGCTTTTTTATATTTTTGTGTAATATGTTTGCAGATAAGATCCATAGCAAAATGGGTGAAGGAACTTTTGGGCAGGTCTTAGAATGCTGGGACCGAGAAAGGAAGGAAATGGTTGCAATTAAAATTGTCCGTGGGATAAAGAAGTATCGTGAAGCAGCCATGATAGAAATTGAGGTGTTGCAACAGCTTGGTAAACATGACAAAGGAGGCAATCGGTAAGTAGATTTAATCTAATTTGTCGCCTATGCTAGTACAAGCAAAATACAGTGTAAAATCCTTGATTCCATTGCATTGGTTAAATGAGCTTATTCCTTGCAGTTGTGTGCAAATACGGAACTGGTTTGACTATCGTAATCATATCTGTATTGTAAGTATTTAATTTGTGATGGAATGATTTCCCCAATTTACAAATAATTTGGGGGTTAAGACAACGATGAATTTAAATGGTTTTAACAGGTGTTTGAGAAACTTGGACCAAGCTTATACGATTTTCTTCGGAAAAACAATTATCGCTCATTTCCCATTGATCTTGTCCGCGAGATTGGCAGACAACTATTGGAATGTATAGCATGTGTGTAGTTTACTTGAACTAGCTTCCTTTTGAGCTATTTTTTCCCCATGCTTCGCTTTGTGTTCTTTATTATTATATATGATTAACTGCTAATGACAATATATGTTGTAATCTTAATATTCTTAGACTGTTGTTTGTGTCGCCCTGTTTAATCATATAGTTTTATGATTTTGCAGTCATGCATGATTTGCGTATGATTCATACTGACCTGAAGCCTGAAAACATATTGCTAGTTTCACCAGAGTACGTCAAAGTGCCTGACTACAAGGTACTTTTCTTTTTCACGCACGTGGCTCTTAATTGTTTTTCATCTATGAAGCTTGTACACGTGTAACCTTGCAAATGTTAATTTATATCGGATATTATTGGACTTAAATCTTTAATAATGACCTTCAAAGTGCACTGTGTAACATTACTTTAAAAGAGCAGCTTCTGGTTGAAATGGGTGTTTGTAGATAGTTGGTAATTTGTAATGGCAATTGTTTATGGTTAAAATTTTGTAGTGCCATTTTTCATTGCCTAGATTGGTTGATCAGTCTCTGGGATCCAATGTATTTTTTGTTTTACAGAGTTCATCTAGATCACCAAGTACCTATTTCAAGAGAGTTCCCAAATCTAGTGCCATAAAGGTTATTGATTTTGGCAGCACCACTTATGAGCGAGAAGATCAGACTTACATTGTATCAACTCGTCATTATAGAGCTCCTGAAGTTATCCTTGGTATGTTATATGAAAAGCTGTGGAAAGAATGCCTGCCTTAACTGTGTTTGCTCGTAGAGCGTTGACAATTATAGTAACAGTATTGTATGTCTTATAAATAGTTAATTTTTTTATTGGTGTTTTAGGACTTGGCTGGAGCTATCCATGTGATATTTGGAGTGTAGGATGTATATTGGTTGAGTTATGCACGGTATGTTTGGATCTTTCACAATCTTTTATACATAGAACGATTATCCATCTTTTATTTTATATGCTATAACTTGTGTATTTCTTTTACAGGGCGAAGCTTTGTTTCAGACTCATGAAAATTTAGAACATCTTGCTATGATGGAAAGGGTACTTGGTCCTTTACCACAGCACATGTTGAAGAGAGTTGAGTAAGTGACTTACCATGGTAACTTTCAATTGATCCAACCTTAATTTAATTATTGATGTGTATTTTGTCGTGAAAATGTTTAGCCGAAATGCCGAGAAGTATGTTAGGAGGGGTAGATTAGACTGGCCCGAGGGTGCAACCTCAAGGGAGAGTATCAAAGCTGTAATGAAGCTTCCTAGGCTACAGGTTTGTTTAATTTTTCACTATCTCATTTTACTTACTATATAAAAAGCATTTTGAATTACTTATACTGACATTAGTGAGCACTTCTTTCTCGACAAATATTTGCAGAACCTTGTAATGCAGCATGTAGATCATTCAGCGGGCGATCTCATACATCTGTTACAGGGATTACTTAGATTTGATCCCTCTGAAAGACTTACAGCAAAGGAAGCCCTTAGATATCCCTTCTTTATGAGAGATCACTTTAGGAGATAATACTTTCTCCTATGATATTGGTTCATTGACCTTCCTAAGGATGTGTATGTACATTTGTGTGATGTTTGGTTATTCTTCAGCTTTGCTCTCCTTATTTAGGGATTTTTGAATCAACCTGAATTCAGTGTACAGAAAAAAAATATGTTCTAATATTATGGTGAAAAGTTGGAGATGCATTGGTACCTTGAGCTTTGTGTTCGCGAATTTAACTTGTCCTTACTAGGGGACAATGTTAGATTTTACTGTCAGCTTCACCGGTCTCCTATTTATAATCAGGTTGGTGTTTTTGGACATGGAGAGTGACTTGGGTCTCCTGAAACTTTAGGAAGGCAGGAAGTTTAGGTATTTTGTATTTTCAAAATCCTACTAAAACTTTTATGATCACTATCAAAATTAACGCAATTTGTTCTTGGAACATTTTTTTGAACTTTTTTGATCAGCGGTTTTTTTAATACATTTTAGGAAGTATTTTAGTATATTTTAATTTATCTTTATATTTAGTTTATAAAATTTACTATAAAAGAACAGTATCTTTTTAATATAAGAAGGAATGTTTTTAATGTTATCATTAAATTATGTTGTGAAATATATGAATGATATTACACTTAAGGTAATATTTATGAAGATACATTAAATAAGATTTATCTGTTGAAATAAATAATAATTATGAATGAATTCATTAAATATTACACTTGTCTAAATGACTGTGTATATCAAACAAAATTTAAACTTACAATGTTATTTTTGTTAATTAAGAACAATTAATTTAATTTATATTCCAATAATAAAAGTTTATCCGATCATTAAGAATAACTGTCATTATAGAATTTTAAAAAAAGATTGGAGAAAACACCTGGATTAAAGCTCTCATCTTGTTATGGAATGGAGAAGCTCTCCACGAATTTCAGCTAGCTAGAAGCATAATACAACGTGATTCACTCTCCTTAGTTGTTTGTGATAAACATGGAACATCTATCTCATCTTTATTCATGCAGCTATTGATGATAAATACTGGGATAATTTATGTTTGTTATGCTTTCTCTTGTTGCTTTTGAAAATGATGTGACTTTATTTAGCAAGGTGTCTCTTAACAAAGTGGAGATAATTCAAACCATTTTTTATGTTTTATGCTCCAATTTTTGCCAAAAGGTTAATCCTACCAAGACTATAGTCCTTTTCTCTAAAAGTGCTTGCCAGAATACTAGAAACCAGATAAGTTAGGCTTTAGGATTTCAAAATTATAAGAAGAATCTCTAACCTTTATTCCAACACTATTTTGGCAAGCATAAACTCCGAAGCTATCCCTGAAGCAAAATGCCCAGCTCGTGATCTGGTGAGTGTTATGGAAGCATCATCCACATTGCACTTTATGAAGAATGTGAGGATGTTGACCATTGCACTTCATTCTTAACCTGACTCATGTAGAGATAACATAATGCAATTGTGTGTGCCAAAGCAAAAATTTTACTCTTGGGGCTCCGCCTCCAAGTTCCAAATCAAAAACCAATTCTCATTCATCTGCATTTTAACTTACAATTGTGAAGTTAAACTTCGTAGGCAATCCTTACCAAGTACACGCCGTTAGTTTCCCTTGCCCATATCCTTGCATACTCAATGACACTATTATACAAATGGGTATTTATAATCTCATTCACGTAGTGGTTATGAGACAACATGAATATGATGTTCTGTTCTCGTTCCACATTTTTTGCTCAGTAATTAACAAGTCCATCACCTTCACATTTTCATTGCTTGTACAATATTTTTTAAGCACCAACCTTCGTCATTTACCTCTGACCAATGGTTGATTGCAGAAACTTACATGTGTATCATCTCCAATCTTCCATCTATGACCTTGCCTCAATAGAACCTGGACATTACAGATTCTACGCCATCAATATAGGATGGGCTGTGACCAACCTTGTTTCCCCAGTAAAGAGAGGTTAAAGCCATACATTTGTTTGAAGCCAAGTTTACCATAGACTTTTGGATTTGAGAGCTTTGCTCGTTCGTTGTCCTTGAAAGACTACTTCATTATTACAACATTATTAAAACCTTAATAAAAGATAACTTCTCATTAACCCCCGCTCCTATGACTAAGCCATATGAATTTTAACTCTTTTGACTAAATAATGTAAATCTTATCTGTTTCTAAAAACTAGAATATACTTTGAAAATATATGTGGATTCCTAAAGCAACATTATAAAACTCCTCCTTGCTTTAAAGCAAGTTCTTCTCTAAGCAGTTCAAACTTCCATAATGATAAAAGCTTTGTAAATGTCACTCAACTGTTCTTCTATCTTGCAGTATTTCTCCATATTTTTTCACCTCTCTAAAGAAAAAAAAAAGTTTAATATTGAATTGTTTTGTCTTTGCATGAAACAAGGGTTGTGAGAGGTGGCAATTTCTGTTTGATTGTCCATAAATACTTCACAAAGCTTCATTTACTATTGTTGTGAAGATTTTACAGTTGATTGAGCCACAATATCCATTTTTTTGAACACCATAAAAAAACTCTTAAGCTATAAGTAAAACAATATTTCAAAATACTTTTCATAGATCCACCCAATCACTTTTAAAGTACCCCCAAACAACTTCATATTTTGCCTTCTTTGAAGCTTACTACATAGTTGATGGTTCCTTTGATACACCCGACAATTGTTTTTGCTACTTTTAGTTGTATTTCACTAGGACCACGTATAAAACAAAACAAAATGCTTACAACATTATCTCCTAAATACATTTTCCTTTTGACTCATGAGAGTATTAACTTCATTACAATTCTCTATTTTGAAATTTTGTGAGAATCTCCTTTACATATTTTCTTTTACAATTGAAAACTTGATTTTTCATGATTCATCCATTTCAAGAAAATAGTTCATCAAATCAAGGTCAATCATTTCAAAACCTTGCATCATGTCTAACTTAAACTCATCAATAAACTTTATACTAGTTGACATTTATTTGATGTCTTTTTCAGCCAAGTTAAGCAGAAATTGCAAGAAGTAATCTTATTATATTAAGTCTACAACGGTTGAAATATGTTAGATAAATCAATACCAAAAATCTAAGTATATTCTTTAACTACAAGTCCTGTTATATGTTATATGCTTGATAATTGAACTATTAACATTTAATTTAGTTCTAAATACCTATTTTAGTCCAATTGTCCGTTTGTCTTATGGTTTATCAACAAGTTTCAACATTTTGTTCTTTTCAATCATAAACAACTTCTCCTTCATTTAATTTTTTCATTTGGTGTCTTTGAAAGTTTCTTCGTGATCAATTGGTTCACATATATTGCATCTTTATACATTTTTGAAATCAATCGAGTGCCTTAATTGGTGAAATTTTTTTAGTAAAATAAATTAATTCAGATGTGTTTTTAGTCAGTTGTTTTTACTAAAGCATATATGTTATAAATAACTGATATGAGAACTTTAGAAATAAGAACAAAACACAAATTTTTGAGATAGATTACACAGAGCGTTATGTTTTTGGAATATTTATGTTTCATTCAAGTTTGTGAAAGCTTTCGATCAAGAATCAAAGAAAAAAGTTTTTTGGAGCATCCTTTTCCACAATGAGGTTGTTTATTTCTTGAGTTAGGAAAGTCTTCTGCAACATTTTTTAATAATTATTTTACTATTGTTGTGGATTTTGATAGTGATTTTACATCTCTACTGTTTGTATTGGATCGTGGTCCATAATTAGATATGTTTTTAATTGTAAAGGTGTGATAGAGGCTGCAAAGGTTGTTATTGAATCTTGCAGGATGCAAGATTGTATTTTGGTGTAATTGTGTACGGTTTTTCTGACTTTAGTGGAATCTTTGTAAAGTTTGCAAGGAGACTGAATGTAGCTATTGAAAAAGAGTGAATCGATATAATAGTATTGTATATTGTCTCTCTGATCCTGCCTTTTGTATTGATTCTCATTTTTGCATAGTTTGTGCAAGAATTGAAATTTAACTCAATTGAAATATAAGTTTAGTTGAATGTATTTTCTTAAAATTGATAATATGTAAAAATTGAGATTATTTGCAGTTCATTGCATTTCTGACTAATTATTGGTTATATGTATTGTTTAAGTGATTGGTCTCCTCTTTTCATGTTTTAGTATTGTTGAAAATTCAATATGTTGTTTGTGAATTTAAACTAATTATTTTTTTGATCTTTTGACTCGCTTTGAAAACTAAAATTCATTGTTGCTAGAATTCAACAAGAATTATATCTGATTGTTTGCGAATTTCAATTGATTATTTTATGTTGTTTGACAATCAATACTGTAGTAAAATAATTTAATTAAAAATTTTCATTCTTAGAAACGTGATTTTGAAAAAATTGTGTGTAGTTCAATTCAACCTAAATTCTTTTCAATGACCTATCTTGACTTTTGAAAATTTTGAAGGCTTAAGTTTTTATTAGGAATAGGGTGATCGGTGCATTCAAAACCATTCCGCTCGAAAACCAACCTTCAAAGAAAGTCAAAGACTGGTAGGCCGCATACGTGCTTACTTTTTGTTTGTTTGACAGGCTGAAACGAGTTAGGATTCACTTGAAACATTGCTTGAAAAAAAGATTGCAACAAAAATTTGATCTTTTTCGTCTTCCTTTGCAATTCTAACATTTTTTTTTCTTGCTGCTAGGTTTTGTTTCAACAAATGACAACTTTATGTCCAAGTTCATTGCACTTGATACACTTAGTATCGAACCTTCTCCAACACTTGAATGGAGGATGATCCATCTTGCTACAATGCTTGCAAGGAGGATACCTTTCCTTTGAACTTCCAACTTTGTTTTCATTTTTGAAGGATCATTTTCCATTTGCTTGTTTCTTATTCATGTTCTTTTTTTATTATCTCTCACTTTTTTCATATTTGGTCAACGATGTTTCCTTAACAAGCTTTCTTCTCTCATAACTCATTCTTGTACTTGCAAAGAACTAAACAACTGTGATGAGTGATTTTAGATATGTCCTTGATGTTTTCCAACATAGTTATGATAGCCTAAAATCTTTCATGTACAAAAACCATTTTTTTTTTCAATAATGCTGAGAGTCATTACATTCAATATCAAGTAGGCTTACTCTATTTGTTATGCTTAAAAGCCTTTTAGAATATTCTATAATGTTTTTTTATTCCTTCATCTTTTGTAATTAAAAATATCTATTAAGATTCAACACTTCTTCTATTATACTTCTTTTTTAAGAAATTCCCAAATGATTTTGAATGACTTTAAAGACATGATTCAAGTTAAAATTGTTTGTGATACTATAACAAAAAAGGTCATCTTTGCCTTAACTTTCATGGTTTCCCTATCCTTATGATCTTTTATTTGCATCATTGTTGAATTGTCAAATAGTGTAGAAACTTTATAGTATGGTTCTTCTACTGCTTCTCATAGACCTAAAGTTTCGAGGTAAGCTTCCATTTGAACTTCCTGAATAGATAATGTTCACCATTTAAGATTGATATTGTTATTGTTGGGAGATTTGCATTTCCTTCCATGCTTTTAGATTTTACTCTCACGGCCCCCTTAAGAACAAATCTTTGCAATACCAATTGTTAGTTATCGTTCCTCAAAAACAAAGTGGCATTGAAACAATTGAAAAAACAAATTATTGGGAGAGAATATTACTTCATCTTTTTAACAATTGCATTACAATATTAAAACTTTAAAAAAACATAACTTCCCATTAAGCCACCTTTCTATGACTAAGTCATATAAACTTTAATTGACTGATTGAATCATATCAACCTTAGTTGCTTCTTAAAAACAGGAATAAGCCTTTGACAATTAAAACAACAATGAAAGAAAACACAAGTGGACTCCTACAAGAACCTCGTAATGGTGATATCACTAGAGTCCCAGCTTTGATCATGACTTCCCTTCTTGTTGCAAATAGGGACTTGCCTCTCCAAGAGTTAAGTTTCTTCTAGAGGCTCTTTTTGACATAAATAAAGCTGTCCTTTTGTTTCTGCCCATGAGGATTTATTTGCATCCATGTGAAGGAGCACAGTCTTGAATGCTTTATAGAGAAATGTTCCATTAAAAGCTGGTTGTCCTCCTTTGTAATACATTAGTTAACATGTTGAGTAATTAGAGTTGGTTTGTTGTACTAAAGGAAGAGATTTTGAAAATAGTCATCCACCATATTCTTTATACTTCTTTGGGAGCAAGCTACCATCAAATCCTCCTGCACCAGTCTAATAACAATGTTCCTCTTTCTTTAGAAGTGGTTGTGGCATGGAAAATACGAGTATTTGAGTCTCTATCTTTAAGTTGAAAAACCTTTGTCCACTGCCTTTAAAATTTCTCAAACCACTCACATGAGGATTGTCTTTGTTGATTCCCATAACTTTTTTGTAGTTATTTATGTCATCCTTAAATCTAGTTTTATAACTCATTTGCCACACTTGCATGTCTTTTGCACACATCTCCAATCTAATAATTAAATTGTTAGCTTGGCCACCTTCACTAGTCCTCCTTCATTGAGCTAAGCATTCTTAGATCTGAAACTTTTCTTCTAGTATATCATTGCTTCCTCTTTACATTAAAACCTATTTTTTTTGTCACTTTCGTGTCACTCAAAACTTAACTAATGTGAAAAAGTTGGATTTTTATGTTGATTTAGGGAGGAATTGACATAAACACTTTTTTTTTCACGTTTGTTGATGATGTAAATCGACATCACGTGGTTTAATATATAACGTAAGATAAGTGATCTTTTATGTCATGATATCTACGTTGGATCTGAAACTGAGGTAATTAATTTGACCCAAATAATATAATTTTTTTTGTATTAGTGTGTATATATGCTTCATTCATTTATTAATACTTTCATGAGGAGTGAATGTGAGTCTATACTAAATGGTCTCTTATACCTTGATTAGAGAAATTTTCTAATAGGAAATCTCTTGTTTATTTATGTGATGAGAGACAACCATAACTAATTATACTAAATTGGCTTTTTTGAATTCCATTTTAGTTGAGAATTAATTGTAAGGGTCTATGATTGACTCTTCAAAGTCTACTTTATACTTTCTATAATATTGTATATCAAGCATTTAAAGATCAAATCTCTCATGTTTTTAATTCAATCAAGTAAGTTTGGTAATGAGTACATCTTTACATACGTTACATTTAAGTATGATTAGCTCTATCCTAATTTTCTTATATATTTGTATAAGTAACGTAAAATATAGTTTTTACTCTATTATTTCGTTTTTTTTTCTTTTTTTATTTTGTTTAAGCTGAATGTCTTTATAATTGAATATAATTTTGACAAACAAGAAAATATTGTGGATGAAGAAACTTACACTATATGTAACTTTATTCTATGAAATGTTCTAATTAAATGTGATGTTGAGACTCAATGATTATTTATTTCTTCATTTTAGATTTGTTTTAAAATTTTATATAGTTTTATTATTAAAAATTTGTAAATATTATTTTAATGCTTAAAAATATTTTGTTTTGAATTTTTTAGTTTTGAGAGTTATTTTTTTTTTTTTATATAAAGAAGTGGTATATGTGTTTTTTAGAAAAGAATAAAATTAAATTACACCGACTAATTAAAATAAGTTCGAAAGGATGTAGGGTCCTCTAAATTATAAAAAAGAAGGATACAGATGCTTTTCACAGCCACAAGTAACTTGGAAATTTA
>Ga0209489_103764_pt1 | contig 29020 bp, 20 predicted proteins | sample SiratrowhiteBW_FD_187527 | JGI IMG/M metagenome (GOLD analysis project Ga0209489, IMG submission 187527) | Root nodule microbial communities of legume samples collected from California, USA - Siratro white BW (SPAdes) (version 2) | ecosystem: Host-associated > Plants > Roots > Nodule | place...
CATAACCATCACCAACTTGAACTTCAAACTTACTCCCACAACACACATTTCTAGATCCTAGACTCAAGTCTTCAAACTTCAAGAAATCTTCATCCATCCTTCACATGATCTAGAGCATCTTCACTTGTTTGAATTCATCAAATCACTGCAGCAGTCCACTGGTGCTAACAGTCTTCATCTACCAAAGCCTCTTTTATATTTTTAAGCTCGATCTAAGACACCAAAGCTTCATTAGCTTAGTCTTTGAGTGAAGATTTAATTCTAATGCCATCATTTCTCTTTCTCTCTCTCCAAAGATTTTGTATTGAGAATAAGACAAAATATATCTCCACTCCTTTTGAGGGGTTTGACCATAGCAATAAGGTAAGATGGACCTTCATTTGATGCATCAACTTTGTCTCTTTTGTTGTATTTGATGCTCTTGTTACTTGTCTACTCTTTGCTATTTTGTCTTACTTATCTTCAAATCTACAAAATCATTTTCAAGATTTGATACTCTTCTACCAGTTCAAGAAAACTTATCAAATTTGACATTTATAATTTCTTCTATGACCAAAGTACGAGAGTTGTAAATTATATAAGCTTTTAATTTGTACAGGTAACCAATAAATGTACCTTTATCAACCTTGGAATCAAATTTTCCAATTTGATCATTGGTCTTAAGGACAAAACAAGCACAACCAAAATTAGAAAGAAACTGATGTTAGGTTTTCGGTTTCTCCATAATTCATAAGTAATCTCTCCAGTAAGGGTCTGATTATTATTTTGTTTTGTATATAACAAGAAATGTTAATTGTCTCAAACCAAAAATACTTTGATGAGGAGTTCTCACATTACATGGTTCTAGTCATCTCCTGAGTAATGTTCTTTCTTTCCATAACCCCAATTTTCTTAAAGTGTTCTCGGTGAAGAAAAATGTGGTCTACATCATTAGATTCACAAAGCATTTGAAAATCTTCATTTTCAAACTCAATTCCATGGCCACTTCTGATGCTTGAGTGCAGAAACTTTAAAACCTTGAAAGATTCACTCTTGTGGGCAAGAAAGAAAATTTATGTATATTTAGAGTAGTTATCAACGATGATCATACTATCTCTTTCTTTCCAGAATTAAGGGTTCTAGTAGGACCAAACAGATTAATATGTAAAAGTTTTAGGGGTCTAGAGTAGAAACACAACTTTTAGGTTTTAAAGAACTTTTTAACTACTTCTCCTTCTGACATGTCTTATAAGAAGATGAGTTTTTCTATGAGAGATTGGACAATCCTCTTACGAGATTTTTCTTAGAAAGCTTTGAAATATATTTAAGATTTAAATGCCCTAACTTTTTATGCCATAATTATCTTTCATCTTCTTTGGAGAGCAAGCAAGTAACATTTTGCTTACTTAAATCAAGTAAATCAATCTCTACGTATTGTTCTTCTGTGAGGCAGAAAAGACAATCTATCCATCAAACAATGAGACTATACATGTATCATTGTTAAAGGAGACCAAATAACCACTATCACACAATTGGCTTATGATCAATAGGTTATATTTGAGTTCTTCAATGTATAAAACATTTTTAATTGAAACAAGGGTATAAATGCTAATAGTAATTATTTCGAAGATCTCACCCTTGTCAATTCCTCCAAAGGCAACCTTGCCTCTGTCATGTCTTTTAAGGTTTAGGGAACGTAGACTTTTCACCTGTCATGTGACATGAGCTTCCACTATTCAGGAGGTAGCTTAGTCTCTAACCTTTTCCTGTACAACATATTTGCAATAAGCATTATGAAATTCCTTGGTACAAATTCCTTATGTATTTTCCCATTAGATATTGGAGACCTTCTCCTTTGTCTGGATTTAACACTTGCATGCCCAAATTTTCCACAATAAGAGCAGAAACTCTTTTTCCTTTTACAAAAAACTGGGTTATAATTCTTTCCTACTTTAGAGATCATACCCTAGACCAAACTTACTTGACGTGTGCCCGGAAGTTGAAAACAAAAGATTTAGAGCTCTCAGAAAACTTTTCAAAACCATGCTTACAACATGTTATTTTTCCTTACAGATTTTTAATTTTCTCTATATCTGATGATATAGTCTTTTCTAAGGTAAAATGCTTTCTCATATTTGTAACTTTATCTTTGAGCCTTTCATTTTTAATGAGAAAAGATTTGAACTTTTGCTTTAGTAGTACTCAAATATTAAATTGTAGTTGTTGAGTAGATCCTCTAATGCAATTTCTAGTTCCATTTCATGCTTCAAGTGTCTTTTTCCATTGATTCTTGTTGTTTTCACGTTGATATGAATGGGTGTAGCAAAATAACAAAGAAGATGTGCATTTTTCTTTACTTATTCTAAATTGATTTTTCATGTACAAGAGCCTCTTATTTATAGGCCAAAATATAACTAACCTTTAGCTAATCCTAGCTTAGAAGACAAGCTTATAAAAAAAAACTCTCAAATGAGAATGTGACAAGTGGCAAGTTAGGAGTGAAGCAGATCCTCTTTCTTGAGAGAGTGTCATGTGACAAGGAGGTATGGGAAGCATGTTTGGAGTGTCTCCTATCCTTAGGTAGTCTTCATGAAGCACCACTCTCTCTCTTAGGGTGTAAGTGCCACTTTCTCTCTCTTAGGGTTAAGGTTTGTCTTCTGCAAACCTTGACCTAAATACAAGGCTCAGAATTAAAATCCTACATTACCTTGGCCCAAAATACAGAGTCCAAAATCCTATTTGACTTGACCCAAAATTCAAGGCTCAAAATAGATTCTATACTACTTCATACAATTTTTAAAATAGAGGTCTTATTTTCTTGATGTTCCAAACTCTAGAGTGATCTCTTCAATTTTGAACTTAGGCTAAAATGTCTTATTGGAGGCCCAAATAAGTCCAGTCAAGCCCAAACTCCTTGCAAGCTTTTGATCAATTCTCTAGCTTTATGAACTTTTTATTCTTGTCTACAGTATTGGATATGGTTTTCCATCATTGTCATAAGAGAGTTCATTCTCATCTTCGTCATCAAACAATGAGCAAGATGAGTCAGAAGCAGAAAGGAAATATGCGAGAAAGGGTTGGAATGTACCTCTTCATCTATATCAACATTACACATATATTTGCTTGTTTATTTGAGCCAAAGTCTGACCCAAAGTTTAAATCTTCCCATATAGCCCTCAAACTCTTCTTGAATATTGTCATCTTTCTTAGCTTTGGACATTTGCCCCGACTTCTTGCACTCGAAGCAAATGATATCTGGAAAGCTTCATCCATCTTCAGATAGAACAAACCTTCCTTTTTTCTAAGAGGAAACCTTTTATTTCTTTGTCATCTATGTTAAAGATATGCTTAAAATTTTGGGACATCAAAGATGTTTCTTCATCGGTTGATTTATCAAACTCAACTTGGATATCTCTGCTTCTTTCTCTTCTATAGCTTTGAGGGCTCTAGCTTTCTTCCGTTTGGTAGGAGTAACCCTTACCTTAGCTTTGAGACCTTGGTATGATGAGGTAGAGGCTTCCTTTTAGAGGTGCACCTCATGCAATCTTAGAATTCCAAACAACTCATCCCACGTGAACATCTTTAGGTTTCGAGTCTCTATTACGATTTTTTTTTTTTTTTGGCTTTTATAACTTGGGCATGTTGTCCAACAACTTTAAATTTATGTAAGCCTTGGAGAGACTCTATGTAAGAGCTTCTAGCATGCTTCTTAACATATCATCTATGTTTTAACCATCCTTCGTAGTGAAAGACTCGTATTTGTGAGTGAGGATGGTAGCTTTGCGAAGTTGCACATCTTCATTTCCCTTTTTTATACTCATATTTTAATAAGGCACAAATAAGAGTATAACTTTCTTTGTTGTTCAACTACATCTGGTTAACACTTACTCCTTCTAATCCTCTTTTGGGGGATGAGACTCTATCTCCCCGTGTAATGACTTGTCATAGATGATAATGTGTGGACTTTAGACACATCTTCATCGTGTCTTTCTAATATCGAAAATCTTCTTCTCCTAGAAACGTGAGAGACCTGGAGGAAGAGACTCCTTCTGCTATGAGATGTGGTTGCATACCTACCATGTTGGACCTTTTCCTTTAATTGCAGTGAGGTACTCAACCCTTTAGAGGATGAACTCTGATACCAATTATGAAAAATACGAAAAACACAAGAAAGGAGGGTTGAATTGTGTTTTAAAAACTTTTGGAAATTTTTCATAAGAATCGTTTGAATAAATGCAGTCAAACGAGCTGACATAGATTTTCACAAACTGACTTGTAAAACTAATTATAATATGCAATGTAACAAGATAAAGATAGGATGAAATTACTCAAGACATTTTTATACTGATTCATCTAATAGCATAGACTACATCTAGTTCTTTTAGTTGGACTAGTAGATTAACGTTGCAAGATACTCCTAACTAACAGAAGTATTGTTTGACAACAAGCCACACAGCTAACACGAGTAGCTAACATGAGTATTGTTTAAGAACAAGTTACTAACTATGACAGATAAATTGTTTGGGTTATGATCAAAAGATCACAAGGTTTCCTCATTACAATTGCTTCTTTCATCATTTACAAGACTAAACAATGCTTCTAGTTTGAACACAACAATGTTATTACAAAGCTATTTTAGAGCACCCAAAAATTTTGACACCAATTTATCACTTTTGCAAATTGAAATCTTCTACTCTCCTTCTTGAAGAATGACTTTATATAGGTGTAGAAGAAAAGAGTTGTTGGAAATCTTTTTCTAGTCGTTGAGCAGCTTCACACTCGAACGTCTTCCATGCATATGATGAGCTTGCATGTAAAAGATGTATCAAATGTTGACATGACTCCTTAAAGGAGTGCATGATCTAAACCAACCCAAAAGAGGATATGAAGATGATAATTCTTCAAGAGAGAACCCAAAGTGGTGGAAAGGAAGACACCATGAAAGCCATGCTTGCGGCAAAAAGAGAAATCAATGGATTTACAAGTACAAAAACATGAAACTAAAAGAATTGAAATGTAAATATGGAATGAGGGAAGATGATTAAACACGCCATCTTCAAGATTGGAAATCCTCAAGGATGAGTGGAGGAGGATCCGCCACTTGAGAAGACTTCTCAAGATATGAATCAAAGAAAAGATTAGGAACACAACTCATAAACTCTCACAATTTCTCAAAAGAAATTCTATTAATTTAACTTGATGTATTTTACAATGGAGATCACTCCCATTTATAGCCATGGAATTTGGCCAGGCAAAGAGTCTGAAAAGATAGAAAGAGTTAACTACACCAATCAAGGTTAACTACACTTAACTAAGTTGTCTAACTAATCCCTTGAAATTAGGAAGATTCACTTGATAGTTTCTAAGATACATGAATTGTAATAAGTACTTTAGGATGACTGGGATACATGTACATGGAAGAATGCACTAGGTAGTTACTAAGATATATAAATGTAATTATTACTCTAAGATGACTAGGATGCATGTACATAGAATGTACTAGGTAGTTACTAAATTGCAAAGAATGTAATGATTAGAATGCATGTATTATGAATGTGTCTTGAAACTTGAAGAATCAAAGACGAGTTAAGTAGCCCATGTGAGGTGTATGTGCCAACTTAAGTCTTTCAAAAGACATTTCTAATTTAAGATCAATTTTCTCTCAAGCTCTTACTCTCAAGTTTGTACTTTTCTCAAGTTTTTCTAATTTCTACAATTTACAAACATTTATATTTCTAATTTCTTCCTTCAAAGCCCTAAGGCTCTTTCTCTTTATTTGTTCATCTACATCTTCATTTGTCATACTTCTTATTCTTCATCTCTTGTCTTCTTTTTCTTCAACAAGTTTTTCTTCTTTCTTATATACATCAAATGCAATCTATGCATGCACTAAACGCTTTTCTGTTCTTTAAAAACCATCTTGACAACTAGATGTACATATCTCTCCTCGGACGAACTGCATTTACTTGAACTTGTGAAGAGCATAGAATTGTACGAAGCAAATAGTCTTTTCTAAGTTGACAAAGTATGTGCTTGGGAGTTGTTGAAGCAAAACAACTATAACGTGTTTTCCAAGAGATCATCAATGTGATGTAAGCTTTTTCAAATCCTCTTGGTCAAACATAAAAAACTGACATCACCTACAACATAGAATAAGCATCGAGATATCTGTGAAGTACGATATTAGCTTAAAATTATGTGTCTATTATCTTAGCATCAAAATGCTTGTCAACACAAAAACAAGATTGCACTGTGTTATATTATTTGATAGATGAAATACTTGCGACTTTCATGCTTTGTTGTTTGAATAAGAAATTTGCATCTTACAAACGAAACATAACCATGTTTTATGCTTTGTTTTTTTCGATACTTAATTAAAATTATAGGTGTTGGACTTTTATCTAACATATATCAACACAAACTTTTTACATGGAGACTTAGATGAGGAAGTTTAAATGTAACCTCCTCCCGGGCTTATCGTGTCAAGTTTAAATATAGTCTAACCCAAGTCCGATTATTTTATTTTCACAAACACACGAGTCGCAAATTCACTTTAATTCTCACCTATGTTGATGTTTTGCTTCTCATATGTTTAGACTTAGCATATTCTGCATACAAAATTTGGTATCAAGGATCTTGGTGATTTGAAATACTTCCTTAGTCTAGAAGTTGGAAGATCAAAACGTGAAATTACTCCATTTAAAAGGAAATATGCTCTTGATTTACTAAAAGATATAGGGTTTTTAGTTGTCAAGTCCTACTTATTTGTTCATATTTTTATCGATTAATTGCATCTCTTAAATATTTCTTTTGTTCTTATTCTTTGTTTTTAGTAGAGATTTGTATTTTTCAATTATATGATCTTTAGTGGGTTAATATAATTTATAATTTTCTTTGTAATTTTTATTATGTATTTTAATTAAGTGGTTGAATGGTTACATCTAAAAGTTTTAAAAAGAATTACAAGAAAGTAAATTATTCATATTCTTATTATGGAAAATAGTGATGCATGAGAATCAAAGGCAAAGTAGTATGAGTTAATTAGTAATGATCAGGTTATTTACTGAGGATTTATGTAGAATTTAAAAGGCCTTTTGTAATTTAATCTATAAAAGGATATACTTAAAATACAATAAAGAGAGGATATAGATGAATTTTTTTAAAAGAAAATTGAATTTTCTCATTGTGAGAACTTTATAAAGTTTTGAGGTATAAAACCCCATATCTAATATTATCTTAATTTCTCATCTTTCTTTCCCAATCCCCTCCCATTTCCTCATTACATAGAAATAGGTGTTTTAGTGTAAATTATATGTGTAAATTATATTAATACTGTACTTTTAGAATGTATTTCTTTACTTTGACTAGTACTTACTATTTCATTAATAATTTTTTCCTGCACATATCCTCTTGAGTTGATTCCTTGTTTCAAGAGTTTCGATCTTGACACTTGGGTTTAGGACACAAAAGTTGGAGTTTAGAGCTAAAAGAATAAATCTCACAAAGATGCAGTTAATTATTATTTTAGTAGATTTTGTACTTAGGGGTTTTGTAGTTTCACAAAGTGCAGTATAACTTGGGCCCACTTGGGTGCAGATGTTTAGGCCAATAAATTTGCTTGTTTCAGAACCTTAGAATACAAATACAGCTAAAGTCAATTAAAAGTAGAACAGAAATAGTCACTTTTACATTTTTCAGTTTTCTATTAATTTTCAGTTTTACAACAAATGGAGTTCTGTGCCTTTTCTCCAAGAATTGTTCAGTTCATCTTCTCCATGACTCTTCTACATTTTTTCTATTGTTTCCAGTTCTTCGAAGTTTTGATATCAACTTACAATAGCATTGAGATTTCACAGTGATCAAATTCATCCAACCAGAATAGTATTCATACTCAGTTTACCGTTTTCAGTTTTAATTATTTTCTGTTTTCAGTTTTATTTTCATTCTTAGTTTGATTACATTCATGTTTTCATTTTGATAAATGCTATGAATTACAGTTTCTTAAAATCTAAATGGAATTTCAATTTTTGGTATTGGTTAGGCTTTTCAGTTTCTAATTGTTGCAGTTCATATAGTTTTTATAGCTGATAAATTCTTCAGTTTTACAGTTGAGTATCGGAGTTCTCTGAATTGATCAAGTTTGGTTCTACTCTCTTCTCCTGTTCTTTTTTCAATTTCATTTTATGTTTTCTTAAAGAATGTCAAGGAAGAATAGTTAACTGTTTTGTTCTTCATCTTGATACTTTCTAGGTTTTAATTCTTGATTAAGAACTGTTATCCTAGTTAATACAATTCGATTGAGTTGTGTTAATTTCATAAAGCAAGAAAACTAGATTTGAATTCTTACATTCAAGATGGAATTGGATACACAATATTTACTTGATGCTCACTGTTTTCTGTTAATGCAGTATTTTCAGTTTCGATTTCTTCATTGTTTTCCAGTTTTGATTTTAATTTTTGTTCTCAATTGCAATTTCTTTTACTGTTTTTAATTAGATTTACTGGTTTCAATTTCATTTATTGTTAATTCAATTGTGTTGCATTCAATTCCAATTTACTTTACCAAATTCAGTTTTCTAGGCTTATTGTTTTACTTTTAGGAGTTAATACAAGTTTTATTGTTGCTATATTTTTACTTTCAGTATTTGCATTCCAATTACTGCATTTTTGAATTTTCTATCTCTTTACTGCATTTCTAGTTCAATTTACTGCATTTCTAGTACAATTTCCTGCATTTCAATTTCAGTTTTCACATTCCTGTTGTTCTTAAATTCTGTTTTCATTTTAGTTCTGACTTTCTAATTTCAGTTCTATAATTCAGCTTTACTTTTACACTTGTTCTATTTTCAATTCAGTTTTACATTTGTTGCTTCCATTATACAAATGCACAAATCATACAGCAGTAGACTTACTTAGCCTGTGTTCCTTGCACTTCACTTAGTCTACCTCTATGTTTCAATCGACAGTGGTTATCATTTGCAACTCTATTATGGAGCATAATTTCAAAGGTATACCAAAGGTCTCTTCTTTTACCCCTTTCACATTTAACATTTAGTAAAATTAAACATAATAGAGAATAAATACATTAAAACATTAAGATAAAAAAAAAAAAAAAACTACTAAGTTATAAAGCCATTAACTGTCAGCTTTTTATGAGATAATACTAGTAATCCAGCCAAGAATTCTCAACACATAATAAACAGTTCTTATTAGAGGGAAAGTCAGAATTGTAGTCATTTTTAAAATGAAAGGTAAATTAAAAAGAAAGGTATCTAAGGTTCTTCAAAACTGATAAGAAATAATAGAAACGAACTTTTCCAACAGTTACAGTAATGTTTTAGAGAAGCGTGTCTTCAAACCTTACACTTTTAACATGTTATTGTCCTAAAAAATTTTAAGACCAACAATAATGATGTTAACCACAATTAATTGATCCCACGAAAACTCAAACTAACAATTACTATCTAATCAAACGCTAAATGATATCGTAGATTCTAAGACTAGTTAAGTAAACTTCAACCGTTTAAGAATTTGAACTCGTCACTTAACCTTCGAAAACCAAGCATCCAGATGAAGCGGAGAATGGTTCGAAGATACTCAGATGGCACGGAAATTGGCAGAGCCCAAGAGGGAAAGATCTCCCGACTCCAATAAAAAAAGACGACATTCCCATTTGAAGAAACCATCAACACATTAGCCACCGTTGTCGACACAAAATCAAGTAAATAAGCAGTGACATACAAGCAGCAGACCTCAGAGTAATATGCAAAAGCTCTTGCAGCTCCAGTGCTTATTTTAGATGCAGAGGACAAATCCGGCAGGCTAAGATAATTTTTTTAGATAACATTGTAAAGTAGAGTGTTTATTGGAGTCATGAGAATGATGTCTCTATTTTGTCATGCAGGATGACCACTAAGTTATGTGCATCATCAAGCAGTTTCCAAATATCAAGTTGACCTGACATACTATTGCATTCCTTAATGATCTCATCCATGCTGCTGTACTTCTCAATGATCAATTTCCTCCTCTGCAACACCGAAGCTGCTATTGCATAAAGCAATAAATCTTCTGTTGGAGGAGCACGCTGCCTAATTCTGCTCCACGCAGATTTCCCAATACCTGCCCTGATTGCCGCTTGATCCGCCCACATCACTTCCCATAGGCAAAGGGTCTGTTCAAATGTCAATTCCCTTCGAAACATTACCACCACCATTCTATAGACAAAAAAACAATCCTCAGCCTGAAGCTTTTCCAAATGCCTAAAAAGGTGGGCATCCTTAAACTTGATTATTTTTGCGACTAAATCCAGTTGCCTGCGAATACCCACTTCATCAAGCCTAAAATTTTGCCGTGCCTTCTTCATGAATCCAACAAAACACCAGAAAGCCTCATGATCCTCTGATATAACACTAACTATAGGAGATAGCAGGTCACTCATACCTTGGCAGTAGCCAATGTCAGGGTCATATAGTGCATATGCTTCAAGAATAGCAACTAGTCGAGCAGCATGGAAGATTCTGCCAGCCTCTAGGTGACCATAATCCTTCAAGCCAACAGCCTCAGCAGTTCGACGTGCCCTACTGTCTGACACTGAGGCTTGAGATGGGTAACATGACATCCATTCAGCATTGGCACGTACTGCATCAAGTCGGATAATTCGTTGCCAGGTGGAAAAATCTTCATTGGTTGGAGCCTTTGATGGGACTTTTGCTTTGGTGGGAGAAGATACTTCCTGGGAAGCTTCGTTCGGATTGTTATGTTCCTGAACATCATCAGAAGGAACTGCCTGAATTACTTCAGGACCTTCAGAGGAGTCTGAATCAGAGAAATCAGTATCCAGTGTAGAGGCATCAGCGTTGTTCGCATTAGGAACATCTTCTCCTTCCAACAGGGCACTGGACGGATCGTCTGAATGTTCAACATCAGGGCTCCTATCCTCACTAGAAAGAGATTCCCTAGCACTGGCTGCATCATCAGAACTGGCAGAACCAGAATCTGGAGACAGACTTTTACCATCTCCCTCAAAGCTGATTTCACCAACTTCATTTAACTTATTTCTCTCATTACTTTGCTTGATGAGTTTCCGACATTGTCTGCGGAGTTTCTCATATTGCTTTCTGTGTATAAAGATTTGGAATAAAATTAAAATTATGTTAACAGCCCTCCTCAGGAAAGAAAAAATCCAAACAATATACATTTGAAGTCTAACAATACATGATGGATAGAGTAAGAGCAATAAAATGAATCGAACATTTGGAGATAGAACTTGCATTCCCACCTATTTTGAGTTCTTATAACATCTCTTTCCTCTTTGGTGCTGCCTAAGTCATACCTGCTCGTTTAAAGTATAATCAGTAGTTATACAAATTTTGTCTGAATAAATTTCAAATATATACATGATGAAAACAAAAAGATCAAATTCCAATATTCTTAAAGAAAGAACAAGCCAATCATTATCCTTCCAAATGCACACACGGAGAAAAACACCAGGCAGAGCTATTAATTAAAAGATAATTACGATTCATCAAGCATGTAAGGAAATAAGTAGCAAAGATCTACTATCATCTAGAAATGAATGGCTTACACTCCAAGTAAGAACGGCCAAACCTCAGCCCTAATACTAGGATCAACACCCTGCATCAGAAATTAATAATTTAATTAATTCTAAAAATAAGTATACGAAACATAATTCTGTGCAATAAAAAGAATAGGTAAACTCACTCCACTGCGCACTCTTTTCAGGAACTTATTTCCGCCATCGGCGAATTTACCATCTTCTGTAAACAAGCATTTCCATTGCTGAGGTGACAGAGCGTGTTTTCTTTTCCTTTGTGACCATGGTGATTTAAGCCGGCCCCTAAAACACGGGGTAATTAATTACTACTTGCAGGTTAGAAAATAGAGAATAAGGAGACAGATAATCATGGAAGTAAGGAGAGTTGCAGAAAAATGCGCATACGACGGTATCCCCAAAAAAAGTGAACAGAAGATATTCTTCCATAAGTAAACAACAATACACTAGCATGAAACAACAACTTCTACAACTAGTTGTGGTATTTTTCCCCAGTGTAGAAGTGGAAAAAGCGTGTCCAAATTTTAGCATGTCACAACTACAATTCTACAAGGAACACATTCGTGTCACAATACACAAGTTCCAAAAGTTGTGTTAGCTTCTGTTGATTTTGGAGTAAAGAATGAAAGCACATAAATGCATACAGTGTTAGATGTATCCAACTTGCACACTATTATTATTCCTGTATCAATTTGCATATGAAAAATAAATAAATTAACTACACAGGCTCAATTTGCACATGAAAAATAAATAAATTAATTACACAGGTTTCCCATCAGTTATGTTCTCTCAACACAACTAAGTACTAACTTCAGCCTATAATTCATTAGTAACTCAATTTAGTGTTACCTTAGCCTTTTTTATTCTAAATTTTTTAGTTTACTTTATTTTAGGAGGAACCTATGTTGATGCGAAGATCCAGAAAAAAAAAAAAAATGAATGCATAAACTGTTGTAAAATGTAAGTCATCATCACATGAATTCAGGAATGCAATCATAGCTTGATCTGGTTGATTGATTTGAAATGGATCAGGTATAAAGGATAGGAGCTTCAATTTCGAATAACATGTTCTACAGTATGAAAAGGTGACGGAAAAATTAGGGAATGCGGAGAAACAGAGATCTGGCACGAAATAACAAACACAGAGCAATTGAAGAATCTGACTCGAAACACACCGTTCAGAGCTGTAAGAGAAAGAAATGAAATTGGAGAGATAGCAAAGGGAGAGAAGAACTCACCGATTGAAGGGAGAACGAGAAGAAGAAGCCGGTGAGGAAGAGGTAACAACGAATAGAACCGAACGCAAAGGGGTCCAAGACGACGACGTTGAAGAAGAAGATGAAGACGAAGAATTAGTTTTAGAAGAAGAAATAGAATTAGAAGAAGGTGAAGAAGGAGTAGACGAATTCGAAGATGGATTGTGGCTTCGTCCATGAGGATTCATCTATAATCTATAATAATTACATTAATAACAATAATTGCTATCTATTTAATAAATATAAATATATGTATATATACATAGAAGTTTTCCCTTCCGTAAGTGGAACAAATCGGAGTTAGGGTTTTGGAAGCTCTAATCTGATTTTTTTAAGAATTTTCTGTTTTACCTACTGGCGCCGTAGAAAATCACGGCGACGATGGCGACGCCGGCGAGAGCGGTGAAAACCACCGCCGGAGTAGAGGGCGAGACTACGGCGGCCATTAACCAGAACTTGCACTTGCCACCGCCACCAACGGAGAGAAAGGTGGTGTCGCTGTTGCTGTTGATGGTGTTGCTGTTCAAGTGGTTGGATGTGAACATGGGGAAGAAGGAGAGAGGGTCGCGTGAGAAATTACGGCAATGCCCTTTCTACAAGACCCTTTCTCTCTTCCACTTTGCTTACGCGGCGCGGTTTCTATTGGCTTATAAACCCAATCGCAAAGCCACGTTCTGTTTGCTTTTGTTTTTGTCTTTCACTTTTTCTTCATCTCTGCGCGAAAAGGCGTAGGCGAAGGTTAAACGAACTGATATGGAAGACTACGGAGAAAGAATGCTAATCCAAGAAGCATGCATGTCATTGATACGGATGAAAGTGCTCTTGTGTGGCCCAAACAAAAACGGTGCTATTGAGAGGAGTAAAATGGTATTTTCACTGTACAAATTTACGTTTCTAGTAGCACAATTATTTAGTTAATAAAATATTAAGTTAATCATTGGATATCGTTTTCGGAGTGGTTCAACTTTTCTGTAATAAATATATAATTTTAATTGTTAAATTACATACACTTGCCTCTAAGTCCTATGTTAACTTTTGATTAAAGAATTAAGACTTCTTAATTACATGCTCTATAACAGGTAAGAAATCCTTAGTTAAATAATTGATTTTAAAGCATTTAAAAACTCTGGAGTCTCAAGTTATAATTAAAAACTTTACTAATTCTTAGTGAAATTGAGTTGATACGGATGTGGATTGAGATTGATTTTGAACTATTCACTGTTCAGAAGAAATGAAGAAAATAATACTTAATTGAAAAAATAGATATAATATTTAATATAATATTATTTATTTATAATATACGTATAACTAAGGCATATATGTCTAGGCCGTATTTATAGGAATTCAGACTTTATTTATAAGAATGAAAACCAAATCTTTAAAAGCCAAAGTTGCATCCCTCAAGTCATATCCTTATAAGTTAGGTTGCAAGTGAGAAAACTGTATTTATATGCTACGATCGACGATGTCTGTTTTTCTACAAAATATATAAAAATATAAAATTTTCTAAAAAATATAAAAAATACAAAAGATATAAAAACATCGAACAAACAAATATTTTCAAACTAGAACTTTTCATCATGTATAAAACTACGTACGATCAGTCCATCCTTGTCGGGTCTCAAAATAAAAAATATTTTATTTGTTTTTAACTGTCTTTATTTGCATTTTTATTGTTTTTATTTGGAAAAAGTAACATTTTTTACAACCACATCCATTTTTCTTATTTGATTAAAGGTACCATCTTAAACAGACATTGTGGGGGTGTTAACACTTTGCGCACACGTAACCGATTCCCAAATCTGTATTTGATTTGCATACATTTTGTTTTGTTTTTTCATAGTTTTTCATAATAAATTATGGTGACAACTTCATCTTTATTTAGTATTTTTTTTATAAATTTTAAAAACTTTTATCGTCATTCCCTGTCGTGATCTCGATTGCGACAGATGGTGACTCCACTAAAGACATTTTTTAAAGTCATACCAATTTAATTAAATAAGTAAAAATGTATGTGCTTTTTTGAATGTTTATCTTTCCCTTTTTCTTTTTATATCTTTTGTATATACTTTTGCATGCTTTCTTGTTTTTATAATTATTGTTAAAATATTAAACCCTAGGGTAGATGGCATGTTATATATATGCTTGAAAACTTTTATGATTGTTTTGCAAGTAGGGGCTAGATATGCATTCTTCTCCCTTCACACACATTCTTGCATATCATGAGTGGGGCCCTATACCCGAATATGTGAAAACTTAGAAATAGAGAAGTTGTGTAGCAAAACTGGGGGGACGTACTTTCTTCCTAGCTGTTGTGAGAACTATAGCTAGAGTTTGTTCACTTTATCTCATATCCGTAAAGACTTTCTTTACCGAATAATATAGACATGCAGTGGAGTGAGTGATGGCTCTAGTGACCTTTAATAGGAATTAAGAAAGCTATCATGTGTGAGCTTGCATTTATAGGCCTAGATCCTAAACTCCGTTAGATCGAACCTTAATTAGGGTACTAAGGGAGAATTTATGCAAGTTAATATTCTACCAGCTATTCTTGAGTTTTTGATTCAATAAAAATAATATTTTTTTAAATTCTTATTAAAAATATTACATTTTATAAAATAATTTTGAAAAATATAAAATCATTTTTCTTGTACATACTAATAAGTGTATCCCATGTAAATACCACATATTATGAATAAGTACCCCTTGAGATACAAGCATGCATTTTTTTTTGTAGTCATCATGTAAACATGCATTCACATTTTACCTTCATACATTCATAGTAACATGTATATAATTTTGTCAACACCCGATTTTGTCCGGGTAATTTTTTTTTAAAAATTAAAGTATGATGATAAAAATAAATTTAAAAAAAAAGAATAATAACATAAAAAATATTTATTAGTTTAAGTTTTCTTGAAAAATAATGATAACAATGAATAAAAACAAAATAAAAATAATAAATTTAAATTTTTCCGTTAATAAAAATAAAGAAAACGAACTTTTTCATTAAAAAATAATAAAATAAATAATTAATAATAAAAAACGAAAATAACAAGAAAATAACAAAAACTGTTTTGCTTAAATAAATAAAATAAAAATAGAGTAAATAGATGGAAAAAAGAGGCATAGAAGGAATCACCAAGATTCAAACCCATGCCATGAAACTGCCGCCTTAAACCAACTAAGCCGCCTTAAACCAACTAAGCCACCTTGACTTTGTTGTTACATTCTTCCAGAATAAATTCAAATGCCTATTAGTACTTGTTCTTTGCAAGCCATTAAACTGCTCCCTGCAACCGCATATATTTAGACCTACACCCATAATTCTTTTTGTTTCCAGAAATACCCTTTTAGTTCTTTTTATGAAAAAAATAAAGAAAATAAAAAGTTTTGACATATTGTGTTTTTTTTCTTTTTTAAAAAACATGTTTAACTTCTAATTATCCAAATTTTGATTTGAAAAGTTATGATGACTCGATTGAATTCTTAAAATGGTCGTTCGCACCGTACAAGAGTTTAATTCGGGAAGTTTTAACTTTGATTGGAATACCAAAAGACCGCACGCGTCTACGGTATCCAAATTTGAAGTTTTAACTTTGACTGGAATACCAAAAGACCGCACGCGTCTACGGTATCCAAATTTGAAGTTTACTCTAAAAAACATTCAAAATAAAAAATATATAAAATTTTCAAAACTAAAAAATATTAAACATTTCAACAATTAATTTTTCTAAAGAACTACGTAACCCCTGATTCTCTATCCTTGATAGAGATACGTAGGAGCGAGGTCAAATCCTTGTCGGGCCCTTTCTAAAAAAAATAAATATCTTTGTTTGTTATTATTTGCATTTTATTTCTTTCTTGGGAAAATAAATGTTTTAAAAAAATCACACTCAGATTACTTATTTAATTAAAGGTACCGTCTTAGGACGGGCGTTGTGGGGGTGCTAACACCTTCCCCTCACGTAACCGACTCCCGGACTCGAAATCTGTTTTCGCAAACTTGCCTTATCTTGTTTTTTTGGTTTTCCATAGTTTTCCTTTAATAAATTATGGTGGCGGCTCCTCTGTTTTATTAAAAAAAATTATAGTTTTGTTCGCCGTCCCCATCATGACCCTGGTTGCGACAGATGGCGACTCCGCTGGGGAATGTTTGAGAGTCAGGCCAATTTGATTAAATAAGTAAAATAAGTGTGTTCTTCTGAATGTTTATTTTCCCTTTCTTTTGTATATATGCTTCTTTTCTTCTGTATATATGTTGCTTCTTATCATTGCTGGAATATTGAACCCTAGGGTAGACGACATGTTATATATGCCTGGGAACTTTTTTGGTTGTTTTGCAGGTGGGGAGTTGGGGGCATGATTCTCCCTTCACACACACACTTTTATGCATATATCATGAGTGAGATCCTAAAACCCCAGATCTGAAAAAGATTAGAATTAGAGGGATTCAGTGATACTGAAATGGATGTACTTCCTACTTCGGTTTTCATGAGAATCCCAGCCAGAGTCTGTTCTCTTATCGCCTGTTCATAAGCTAGTTGGTATCCGACAACTTTGGATAAAGTGGTAACGAGGGCCATATCTCTGGTGGCCTTTATACCTTTAGGGATTAGGGAACTTACCTTATGAGGATGCATCTAAAGACCTTAGAACCCTAGGTGTTATGCTACCGATTTTATTTAGGGCAAAAAGGGAGATATGTTGCGCGTCTCTACCCTCCATCCCATTTTTTTTAAAAAAAGTAATAATAAAAATATTTTTATCCATTGCATTAATTTTCTCTCATACAAAGCATCTATTATTTTCATCATAACATATGAAGATTAGCTCAAGCTTTTCTTCATTTGCATTGCATGCATTTCTTTTTCACACATAGTCTCAATTGTTTTCTTTTGAGGTTAGAAATTATAAAGTTGTGTCTTTTGTCAAAAATCATTTAATTACGTATCAGTACACAACTTTATAATTTCCGACTAGTTGCATTTTTTTTCATATTTCATCTGTCATCTAATTCATCTTAAATAATATATGGATGTCGTGGGATAAAATAAAAAAGGATAGAAAAATATATATAAATAATAAAAAATAAAAAATTGCACAATAAATCATATTTATGGAATCATTGAATTTATTGATAAAAATAATAAAAAGATTCAACACAATTTTAAAGCTTGGCATAGAAAATTGATTTCTTTCATAATAGCATATTAGCATGCATGTGTTGGATATCCCCTTTGAGCCTTCTACCCAAAAATAAAAAAGGCGATTTGCCTCAGTAACATGTTTGTTGCCCACTAAAACTAATAGTAAATATCATACCGGGACAATCAATCAGATCTTTCACGTGACTATGAATCTCAAGTTCTTTTCGCTAAAGGCATTAAAAAAAAAGAGAAAAAGAAATAAAAGTCCGTTAGATTGAAAGCCCGCAAAGGGCGATCTAAGCAAAAGATAGGACGATGAAAAAAGAAAAATGACAAGTATTGGGAATCGCTGAAATCTGTTGCGGGAGTTAATCTCTCTAGAAATCAAGCAATCATACTTCAAAATGATATATGGCCATGTTTGTTCATCCTGAAACATCATTAAATTTCCATTGCACCCTCTTTGAGCCTGAAAAATAAAAATTTCTTTCAAAAAAATATACCCTAAACAAGGATCATCAGTATGCTGAAATTCAGTTCAGGATAAGAGATCTATAAAAAATATATATAGAAAAAAGAGTAAAAAAAAGGGGGGGCATATCAAAAGCTCCCGAATCAAAAAAAAAAAGGAAAAAAGAGAAGTTAAAAAGAAAATAGGCGTTATCAATTCAAACAAGGATGACTGACAAAATAGAAAGAGGAAAAATGAGTTCAGTAAGAATATGAACTGCTTCGTGCAATACTTAGTTGATGGTCTTTGTTATAAAAAAAATGATAATAGCCGGTAAACAGTTTTTGAGCCTGTATATCCTTTTTCTTCGAAACCTTTTTTAACCCTGGCCACATTACAAGCCATTTAAAGTCCATATTGATTGAATAATGATTGTCGATGATTTTTCCAGAGAATAACCTTGCAATAGAGGAATGCGGCTGCCACTACAAATCAAGTCGTAAAAAAAAAACAAACAAAAAAAAAAAAAAAAAAAATGCCTTTTGCGGAGAGGATAATACAAATTTGCTAGCCAAATAAAAGTGAAATAGTGTCATTAAAGCATAAGTACTGGAGCAATCCTTTCTTATATGTGTCTTTCCAATGTTCTTCTTCACCCTGGCCGAAATATTCATTGAAATCAGGGATACTTCCATGTGATTTAATCAGTATCAATTTATTACCCTTGCTTCACACTAAATCTATTTTTACCCATCTAACCCAACAAAATTGGTTATCCCTTTGAACCCTTATTTCTCATCTTTCAAAAAAATAAAAGAAAAAAACTGGGGCAACTCTGCTGCATTTATGGTCAACTCTCGAAGAGTATGAAGAGTTAAAATAAAGTTACCCCTCGTACTTGGGGCAATTCCATTGCCTATTTGAAGTTTAACATGTCATCACCATATGTTTGTTTATCCACCCGTTCCGACACACATGCATCAAAATGTTAGAACTGATTGTATTAATATTTTTGTGTCAAGCTTTAAGATTTGTGAATGTTTTCCCAAATGAAAGTTCAAAGTTCAATCAATGAATTCAATGATTCTATAAAAATATTTGGTTTAAAGAGAGAAGCAAAATAGCAAATCAAAATCCTCAGGCATTAAAAGTAAAAATCTCACATGAGTCAAAATTTCAGGCATAAGCATAAAGTCATGCATTCATTCCTCAGTGGAAAAGTCAAACTTGCCAAACATTAAAAATACATCATAAATTCATTGATGCATTCAAAGCAAAGGCAAATGATAGATTCTCATGCATTCAAACATACATTCATTTAAGAACAAATCAGGAATTGAATTTTAAAAAAAAGTGGTTACATGATCCTCTGATACAAGATCTAGTAAAAAATTGCCCCCTGATTCAAAGTTTTAATATGTTGACCCTCTGCAGAAGCAATGTCACATTTGTTTTTGGCACTTGATCCCCTGCAGAAGCAAGGTCTTGGTCATTCTTTATTTTTCGACTCCCTGCAGAAGCAACGTCACAGCTATTTAAATTTGTTAATGTTGACCTCCTGTAGAAGCAAGGTCGCATTTGTTTTGGCCTACAGAAGCAAGGTCTTGGCCATTCTTTATTTTCCGACTCCCTGCAGAAGCAAAGTCACAGTTATTTAAATTTGTTAATATTGACCCCCTGCAGAAGCAAGGTTGCATTTGTTTTGGCACTTGATCCCCTACAGAAGCAAGGTCTTGACCATCATTTATTTTTCGACTCCCTACAGAAGCAAAGTCACAGTTATTTAAATTTGTTAATATTGACCCCCTGCAGGGTCACATTTGTTTTGGCACTTGATCCCCTGCAGAAGCAAGGTCTTGGCTATCATTTATTTTTTCGACTCCCTGTAGAAGCAAAGTCACAGCTATTTAAATTTGTTAATGTTGACCCCCTGCAGAAGCAAGGTCACATTTGTTCTTGGCACTTGATCCCCCTGCAGAAGCAAGGTCTTGGCCATTCTTTATTTTTCGACTCCCTGCAGAAGCAAAGTCAAAGCCATTTAAATTTGTTAATGTTGACCCCCTGTAGAAGCAAGGTCACATTTGTTTTTGGCACTTGATCCCCTGCAGAAGCAAGGTCTTGGCCATCATTTATTTTTTCGACTCCCTGCAGAGGCAAAGTCACAGTTATTTAAATTTGTTAATGTTGACCCCCTGCAGAAGCAAGGTCACATTTGTTTTTGGCACTTGATCCCCTGCAGAAGCAAGGTCTTGGCCATCATTTAATTTTCGACTCCCTGCAGAAGCAAAGTCACAGTTATTTAAATTTGTTAATGTTGACTCCCTACAGAAGCAAGGTCATATTTGTTTTGGCACTTGATCCCCTGCAGAAGCAAGGTCTTGGCTATCATTTATTTTTTCGACTCCCTGCAGAAGCAAAGTCACAGCTATTTAAATTTGTTGATATGTTGACCCCTTGCAGAAGCAAGGTCGCATTTATTCTTGGCGCTTGATCCCCTGCAGAAGTAAGGTCTTGGCCATTCTTTATTTTTCGACTCCCTGCAGAAGCAAAGTCACAGCCATTTAAATTTGTTGATATGTTGACCCCCTGCAGAAGCAAGGTTGCATTTGTTCTTGGCGCTTGATCCCTTGTAGAAGCAAGGTCTTAGCCATTCTTTATTTTTTGACTCCCTGCGAGAGCAAAGTCACAACCACTCTTTATTTTTCTATCCTCTGCAGAAGCAAGATCTCCTCATTTCTTTTCAGCACATGATGATACCCGAACAAAATTAGTGTCTCTATTTTACTTAATTTTTAATTTGATAATATGAAATTTTTCTCAAACTTTCATATTATCATGTAAAACTTAAGTAAAGAGGGGCAACTGTCAACACCCGATTTTGTTCGGGTAATTTTTTTTTTTAAAATTAAGGTATGATGATAAAAATAAATTTAAAAAAAAAAATAATAACATAAAAAATATTTATTAGTTTAAGTTTTCTTGAAAAATAATGATAACAATGAATAAAAACAAAATAAAAATAATAAATTTGAATTTTTCCATTAATAAAAATAAAGAAAATGAATTTTTTCATTAAAAATAATAAAATAAATAATTAATAATAAAAAACGAAAATAACAAGAAAATAACAAAAGTATCTTAATTTAAAACAACAACATCTAAAAATTAATAAATAAATAATAAATAATAAATAATAAAAAACAAATATAACAATAAAATAACTGCTTTGCAAGTTTTAAAATAAATATAAAAAAAAAAACTGTTTTGCTTAAATAAATAAAATAAAAATAGAGTAGTTTAGATTTGTCTGTTAATGTTTTAAATAAATAATTAAAAAATATATAACGGAAAAAACAGAAAAAAGAGAGGGTCTTTAATAAAAGGAGGGAGAACCATGATGAGGGGAAGGACGGAAAAGACACATATACTAGAGATAGAGGGAGACGAAAAAGAGAGAGCAGTTTAGTTTTGGAGAGTACAGAAAGAAGGAAATACAAAGGAAAATACTAGCTTTTTCAAGCACCAGGTATGTTTCTTTTCTTCTTGTTTATTTCTAAGTGTCTCTACGCATCCATGGGAGAATAAAAAACTAAAAAATTAGTCTTATGTCATTTTTCTGTATTATGTTCTTTCTAACCTACCACCACCCCACACCGCACATCCTTTGGCATAGAAGGAGTCACCAAGATTCGAACCCATGCCATGAAACTGGCGCCTTAGACCAACTAAGCTACCTTGACTTTGTTGTTACATTCTTCCAGAATAAATTCAAATGTCTATCAGTACTTGTTCTTCGCAAGCCATTAAACTGCTCCCTGCAACCCCATATATTTAGACCTACACCCATAATTCTTTTTATTTCCAGAAATACCCCTTTAGTTCTTTTTATAAAAAAATAAAGAAAATAAAAAGTTTTGACATATTGTGTTTTTTTTCTTTCTTTAAAAAAAATGTTTAACTTCTAATTATCCAAATTTTGATTTGAAAAGTTATGATGACTCGATTGAATTCTTAAAATGGTCGTTCGCACCGTACAAGAGTTTAATTCGGGAAGTTTTAACTTTGATTGGAATACCAAAAGACCGCACGCGTCTACGGTATCCAAATTTGAAGTTTACTCTAAAAAACATTCGAAATAAAAAATATATAAAATTTTCAAAACTAAAAAATATTAAACATTTCAACAATTAATTTTTCTAAAGAACTACGTAACCCCTGATTCTCTATCCTTGATAGAGATACGTAGGAGCGAGATCAAATCCTTGTCGGGCCCTTTCTAAAAAAAATAAATATCTTTGTTTGTTATTATTTGCATTTTATTTCTTTCCTGGGAAAATAAATGTTTTAAAAAAAATCACACTTAAATTACTTATTTAATTAAAGGTACTGTCTTAGGACGGGCGTTGTGGGGGTGCTAACACCTTTCCCTCACGTAACCGACTCCCGGACTCGAAATCTGTTTTCGCAAACTTGCCTTATCTTACTTTTTTGGTTTTCCATAGTTTTCCTTTAATAAATTATGGTGGCGGCTCCTCTGTTTTGTTAAAAAAAAATTATAGTTTTGTTTGTCGTCCCCGTCGTGACCCCAGTTGCGACAAATTTTTATAAACTTAGTGTCACTTCGCACCATACACAACATTCATCTATAAGTCGTGAAATACATACATTAGTTAGTTTTTTTTTTCATTTGCATTTCATATCTTATTCTCATCTAATTCTTTAAAAAGAAAAACAAAAAAATCACAATAACAACTAAATTTCTGCAACACCCGTATAGAACTCGTGCAAATTGCAAAATGATGGAAGACTTAGGTGAAGCACATGAGTCCATAAAAATTGACATCGAGCAATTGAAGGATCAAATAGGTCAAATCCTTGAAGCCAAACATTAAGGATAATCCTGTAATTAGAAATGAGGAAGCAACATCTTCCAATTATGTGACATCACAACTTGGAATAATGTCAATTTAGAGTAATGCTGCTCAAGGGAATAAAATGGTTCACGCAAGATGGCCCCCATACGGTCTTCCTTTGAATATACTCCACTTTGTGAGGAGTATCCCGAGCAAGAATAGCTGCCACCGATCACCCTTGTTAATCCTTCAAGCATACCTATGGGCCAACAACAGTCAACTCAAGTTCAGCCAAATATTGGTCCAACGAGCATGAGTACTGGTAGACCAGTAGTCTTTACAGGGACTCGTGCAATTGTTCATTCACAAGTAACGGGGCGAAGGAACACAAGCAGGACTTGTGATACAAAATACTAACCAAGGGGCATCCCATGATGTAGAAGAGACCAAGAGTAAGTTTGAATTTCTAGAGGAAAGACTAAGGGCCATCGAAGGAGGAAGTAATCATGGATTTGAGGATGCTGTGGGACTATGCCTGGTTCCAGATGTTATAATTCCATCCAAATTCAAAGTGCCTGAATTTGAAAAATACAAAGGCACCTCGTGTCCTAAGAATCATCTCACAATGTACTATAGGAGGATGGGAGCTTATGCGAATGATGAAAAACTATTAATACATTTCTTCCAGGATAGTCTAGTAGGTATGACTCTAAGCTGGTACAAGCATCTTGAACCAACTTGAATCCGGTCATGGAAGGACTTAGATGACTCATTAATGAAACAATGTAAATACAACATTGACATAGCTCCTGATAGATTACAACTTCAAAAAATGTCGAAGAAGAGTGTAGAAACTATCAAAGAGTATGCCTAAAAGTGGAGGGAATTAGCTGCACAGGTAGAACCATCATTGCAAGACCGAGAAATGGTAACCATGTTCATAGATACCCTGTAATCTTCGTTCTATGAGCATATGTTGGACAACATTTCATCCAATTTTGATGATATCGTCGTTATTGGAGATAAAATTGATTTTGGGCTGAAAATGGTAAAATCGCACAAGCCCGTCCGTGACCATGACCTCACTTTTAAAATTAATTCAGTTTGTGACCCTCTCAACTCAGTCCAAGTTCTCGACCTCACTTTTAAAATTACTTCGGTTTGTAACCCTCTCGACTCAGTCCAATGTCTCGACCTCGCTTTTAAAAATAATTTGGTTTGTAACCCTCTCAACTTAGTCCAAGGTTTCGAACTCAATTTGAAAATTAGTTCAGTTCGTTACCCTCTTGGCTCAGTCCAAGGTCTCGCCTCGCTTTTGAAATTACTTTGGTTCGTGACCCTCCCGACTTAGTCCAAGGTCTCAATCTTGCTTTTAAAATTACTTCGGTTTGTGAACCTCTCGACTCAATCCAAGGTCTCAACCTCACTTTTAACATTACTTCGGTATGTGACGCTCTCGGCTTAGTCCAAGGTCTTGGCCCTGCTTTTAAAATTAATTTGGTTTGTGACCCTCCTAGCGCAGTCCAAGGTCTCAACTTCACTTTTAAAATTACTTCAGATTGTAACCCTCTTGACTCAGTCCACAGTCTCGATCTTACTTTTAAAATTACTTCGATTTGTGACCCTCTCGGTTCTCTCAACGATCTTAACCTTGCTTTGAAAATTACTTTGGTTTTTGACCCGATTGGCTCTACTAATGTCTCGACTTCACTTTTAAAATTACTTTGTTTTGTGACCCTCTCAGCTCAGTCCAAGGTCTTGACCTCGTTTTCAAAATTACTTCGGTTTGTTACCCTCTTTGATTAGTCCAAGGTCTCGAGCTTGCTTTACTTTGGTTCGTAAGTCCAAGGTCTCGATCTCAAATTTAAAATTACTTCGATTTGTGATCTTCTAGGCTTAGTCCAGGGTCTCAACCTTGTTTTTTAAATTTGCTTTGGTTCGTGATCCTCTTGGCTTAGTCTAAAGTCTCAACCTCACTTTTTCATTTAGTTCAGTTTGTGACCCTCTCGGCTCAGTCCACGGTCTCGATCTTGCTTTTAAAATTACTTTTGTTTGTGACCCTCTCGGCCTAATTTAAGGTCTCGACCTCGCTTCTAAAATTAGTTCGCTTTGTGACTCTTTTGACTCTGTCCAAGGTCTTGACCTCGCTTTTAAAATTACTTCAGTTTATGACCTTCTTGGCTCAGTCCATGATCTTGACCTCGCTTTTAAAATTACTTTGGTTCGCGACCCACCGGCTCATTCCACGGTCTCGACCTTGCTTTTAAAAAAGAAAAAAGTACTTCGGCTTTAGACCCTCTAGGCTCATTCCACGATCTCGACATCGCTTTTAAAAGTACTTCAGTTTGTGACCCTCTCATATCAGTCTAATAAGGTCTCGACCTCACCTTTAAATTTACTTCAGTTTGTGATCCTCTCGACTCAATCCAAGATCTCAACCTCATTTATTAAATTTGCTTCGGGTTGTGACCCTTTCGGCTCAGTCCAAGGTCTCGACCCCGCTTTTTCATTTATTTTTGTTCGTGACCCTCTCGGCTTAGGCAACGGTCTCGACCTTGCTCTTAAAATTACTTCGGTTTGTGACACTCTCACCCTAGTCGAAGGTCTCAACCTCGCTTTTAAAATTAATTCGATTTGTGACCCTTTCGGCTCAGTCAAAGGTCTCGACCTCCCTTTTAAAATTACATCGGTTTGTGACTGTCTCAGCTCAGTCCACGGTCTCGACCTCTCTTTTAAAATTATTTTGGTTTGTTATTCTCTAGGCTCAGTTCACGGTATCGACCTCACTTTTAAAATTACTTCAGTTGTGACCCTTTCGGCTCAGTCCAAGGTTTTGACTTCACTTTTAAAAGTACTTTGGTTTGTGACCCTTCGGCTCAGTCCAAGGCCTCAACCTCGCTTTCAAAATTGCTTCAGTTCGTGACCCTCTCTGCTCAGTCCAAGGTCTCGACCTTGCTTTTAAAACTACTTCGGTTCCTAACCCTCTCTACTCAGTCCAAGGTCTCGATCTGGCCTCTAAAATTACTTTGGTTGGCAACCCTCTCTGCTCAGTTCAAGGTATCAATCTGGCCTTTAAAATTACTTCGATTTGTGACCCTCTCGGCTCAGTCCGAGGTCTTGACGTCGTTTTTTAAATTTGTTTCAATTCGTGACCTTTTCGGCAGAGTCCAAGGTCTCGACTTCGCTTTTTCATTTGCTTCGATTCGTGAACCTCTTGGTTCAATCCAAGGTCTTGACGTCGCTTTTAAAATTACTTTGATTCGTGACCCTCTTGGCTCAGTCCAAGGTGTCGACCTTACTTTTAAAATTACTTCGGTTTGTGACCCTCTTGGCTCAGTCCAAGGTCTTGGCCATCTTTACGTATCTTTTGGACCGTGATCCCCTACAAAGCAAGGTCTCGATCATCTTTAGTTTTGGACCATGATCCCCTACAAAGCAAGGTCTCAGCCATATTTACTTATCTTTTGGATCGTGATCCTGTGTAAAGTAAGGTCTCGACCATATTTACTTATCTTTTGGGATCGTGATCCTCTACAACATGGTCTCGACCTTTGTCTATATATTTATTTTATTTTCAAACTAAATGAAATTAGTGTTTCCATCTTTACTTATCTTTTACTTTGATAATGTGGAAATCTTAATTTTCAAATTATCCAATAAAGGTCACTATACCATTTTTGGCTTTAGGCAACAACCCAAAAGTGTTGCCTTAAGCTAAAAAATTGTTGCCTAAACCTTAGGGAACACTTTGGCAACGATTTTGTTGTAAGGTATGTATCTGTTGCCGTAGACTATAGGCAATAGTTTTTTTCTCTAAGGCAACACTTTTCGTAAAATCGTTGCCTATAATGCTACATTAGGCAACACTTTTCAGACAACTTTTAGGCAACACTTTTACTAAGGAAACACTGTTTGAAATATTTCCTATTGTTTAGACGTTTTACAAAATGTTGTCTATTGTTTAGGCCGTGCTTATTCACCTGTTGTTTGTTATTTAGACCACACTTGTTTAGCTATTGCCTATTGTTTAGACCACACCTTTCCTATTGTTTAGGCCCCACATTTATTTATCTATTGTCTATTGTTTAGGTTACATTTTTTTACTTGTTGTTTATTATTTAAACTATATTTATTTATCTATTGCCTTGGCTTAACTATTCAAATTGTATATTTATTCTATTATTCTGCTATTGATAGTTGATTATTCTTTTTTGGTCACTTTATCCAAATCCTGTTTCATCGCCTTATTAAATTCATGTGATAATGTGGGTTGTTCGGAATGATCGTTGTCATGGGCACAATAATTCCGAATACCTGCAATTTAAGATCAAGTTTACATAGACAATATTTTTTTAATTCCAAAAACTTATTTTCCTTATTATCGGCAAACGAAGACAAAAACACATATAGAAGAATTAAAATAAAAATGAATGAACTAATTTTGGAAGGTTGCTGCCTTAGGCACAATTCTTCATCCATTCCATAATGAGTCCCATAGAGGTTGTAACCACATCAACCCAAATAGAACCAAACAAAATTAATCAGAACCCAAACAGAACCAAACGAAGCCAATCAGAACCAAATAGAACAAATTAGAAGTCCAAATTGCATCTTAGAACCTCAAGACTGCATCTTAGGAACCTAAATTGTATCCTCATAACCTGAATGTTGTATCTGTAGGAACCGAGGTCGGATCCATAGGAACCCAGGCCGTATCCATAGGAACCCAGGTCGTATCCATATATGCCTAGGCCGTATCCATAGTTAACACAGGTCGTATCCATAGGAACCAAAGTCGTATCCATATATGCCCAGACTGTATCCATAGGAATCTGATCCGTATGCTTAGAAGCCAAATTGTATCCATAGGAGCCAGAGCCGTATCCATAGGAACCAAGGCCATATCCATATATGCCTAGGCTGTATCCATAGCAATCCAAAGCCCCATCCTCAGAAGCCAAAGCCCCATCCTCAGAAGCCAGGTCGTATCCTTAAAAGCCAAGTCGTATCCTTAGAAGCCAAAGTAGCATCCCTAAGAGCTCCGGTCTTATCCTTAGAACCCAAAACTGCATCCATAGGAACCTAAAACCGTATGTATTCTTCGAGAGTGAGAGAACTGTATTTATACGCTGCGATCGACAATGTTATGTCCATACGCATGGCTAAGAGTGCAGTATCTCTTTTTTGAGAGTGTTTTCCTAAAAAGTATAAAAAAATATAAAATTCTCTAAAAAAATATAAAAATATAAAAATATAAAAATATAAAAAATACAAAAGATATAAAAACATCAAACACCCAAATACCAAACAAACATTTTTAACATAGAACTACATAAACCCTGATTTTCCATCATACATGAAAATACATAGGACCAAGGTCAGTCCTTGTCGGGTTCAAAAATAAAAATATTTTTTATTTTTATTTGTCTTTACTTGCATCTTTATTGTTATTATTTTTGAGAAAAATAACATTTTATAAAACCACACTCATTTATTTTATTTGATTAAAAGTATCGTTTTAAAACGGATGGAGTGCTAACACTTTTCTCATACGTAACCGACTATCAAATCTATATCTGGTTCGCAAACATTCTTCTGTTAATTTTTTTATAGTTTTCTATAGTAAATTACAATAATAATTCTAGCGACTCTATATATATTTAATATTTTTATAAAAGAATTTATCTATCGTCGTTTGCCCTCATATTCCGGTTGCAACAATACCTTAGTATATATATATATATATATATATATATATA
>Ga0209489_103765_pt1 | contig 29008 bp, 24 predicted proteins | sample SiratrowhiteBW_FD_187527 | JGI IMG/M metagenome (GOLD analysis project Ga0209489, IMG submission 187527) | Root nodule microbial communities of legume samples collected from California, USA - Siratro white BW (SPAdes) (version 2) | ecosystem: Host-associated > Plants > Roots > Nodule | place...
TATTTATATATATATATATATATATATATATATATATATATATATATATATATATATATATGTTATCCATTCATAGAAAACTATCTCAATTTGTTTTGAGTTAGATTTTACTTACTCATAAATAAATTCAACCTATTCTTATTTAGATTGAATTGGTCATAATTATTCAATCCAATACACATCTTTATTTCATAATGTTAAGGAATTAAAATAAATCAATAAAATATTTTCTATAATTAAGATTAAAAATGATGTTAATAATTATTTAGATATGACTTAGTACTTATACATTTAATATTTACTTTTGTTCTACTTCTAATTAATAAATTTCTTAATCTTGTTATATATCTATCTATCTATATACATGTAAAAGGATTTTTTTAATAACCATGTGAAAATTCATTGTTAATTATACATTTTTATGTTCCCTAATGTTTTTTTAAATGAAATTATATTTTTGATGGAGTTATTATTCTTTAACTACTTAAATATCTTAATTATTGTTTAACTGAAAAAAAGTTTAAAATACTGTTCTATATATTTGATATATATATATATATATATATATATATATATATATATATATATATATATATATATATAATTCCTTTTATATTATTTTAATAAACTTTATTCATATTGAGCATTATAACAAGTTAAGTCTAATTTTTAAAAGTATTTACAATTCAAAAAACTAAATAAAGGCACGAAAAATATTAGTAATATAAAATTTTATAATTATTTATTGTAATTTAGTAGTAATCTTCTAATTTATCCTATTAAAAATACGTAATTATTCAGTTAATATATATAATATATATGTGTGTGTTTTTTTAAAAAAAAATAAATAAATAAACTGACAAATTAACTAATCTTCTAATAAAAGTACTATCTTAACTCTGATTAACTAATCCATCTTAACTGGGATTAACCAATCCTTAGGTTCTGGGTGGGGCTCAAATAATTTGAAACCTCCCATCTTAAAAGTTTGGTTAGAAATAAATCTATTGACCTTTTGTAACTGATCGGAGAAGGCCTCCAAAAGTCAGAAATTAGACAATAGAAAATAATGTTTCAATACTTTTATAAGCCATTTCACATAAACCAAAACAAATAAACAACAAACAAAGTATGAAAATGTTACGTTCTACATTTTATTTTTATTTATTTTTACACTTAAATAATAAACTGTAAAATATATCTTTATAAATATTAGGTTGTCTTAGATGTAAATATCTTATTTAACTTAACGTATTAATAAACTGTAAAATATATCTTTATAAATATTATGTTATCTTAGATGTAAATATCTTATTTAACTTAACACGTATATGACAGAACAAACACAAATATTTTACTTATATTTATTTATTTGATAATTTTTTTATTTAGATAGATAATAAATATATTTAGTTAACAATCTTGAATATTTTTTATATTAATTGAAAACACATGATTATTTATTTATGTAAAGAATGTTTATCCCTCTATTTTTTTAAAAAGATTTTATAATAATATGTCTTTTTTAAGAGTTTTTAAAGCTGATATATACAATAATGATATGTGAAGGTTAAACACTCTAATCTAAGTATGAATAAAATATAAAATAAGCGTGAATAAATTTATATATAAGAAGATGAACAATTTAATACATGAAAAAAATCGTATCACATTGTGCGATTTTGTTCCAAAATCCATATCATCTTACTCTATAACAATTATGCATAAAACTTGAATTCTATGTAAAATCTTAAAATCTTTCTATTTTAACTACCATAGTTCTAAGTTATTTCATTAAAAATATAAGGAATAACCAGTTAAAAAAATTACCTTTTTAATATATATACTAAAAGTTTTGTCAGTTTTCCTTTTTTTTATCCGTAATCTTTTTAGTATTTATTTATTTATTTATTGTGTTATTTGGTTTCCCCGTAAAAGATAAAAGAGCTAAAAAAAAAACAGAACCAAAATCCAAATTTCAAAATAATATTCAAATTGAAAAAAAGTTACAAGGAAAAAAATTATTTAAACCCTTAATCAAAAGCCAACAGTGCAAAATTTAGCTTCAAACCCCATCCCTCTCTGCTTTTCCCCAATTCAGAGCGATGCCAGATCTGCTAGACCAGAACGGCGTTCCGATCATCTCGGCAAACGCCACCGCCACCCGCGTGGCTACCACAGGCGTGGTGGACCACTGCCTCCCCTACGACACCCACAACCTATACGACGTCACTTTCGACACCCACACCATCCACACCCTCCTCACCTCCGATCCCTCCCTCGTCCACTCCTGGATCTCCACCAACGTCCGCGCCAACCCAACTGGGCTCCTGGTGGGCCTGGACATCGAGTGGCGGCCCAACACCCAGCGCAACATGCAGAACCCCGTCGCCACCCTCCAACTCTGCCTCGGCCCACACTGCCTCATCTTCCAGATCCTTCACTCCCCTTCCATCCCTCCTTCCCTCGTCTCCTTCCTCGCTGATCCCAATGTTACCTTCCTTGGCGTTGGGATCGAAGAAGACGCTGAGAAACTTCTAGAAGACTACAATCTCCATGTTGTTAATATTCGTGACCTTCGCTCTCTCGCTGCACAGAAGCTTGGTGACAGGGAGCTGAACCGTGCCGGGATTAAGTCGTTGGGCCTCCGCGTGCTGGGCTTGGAGGTTGCAAAGCCCAATCGGATAACGAGGAGTAGGTGGGATAATCTCTGGCTCACTCCACCCCAGGTTCAGTATGCCACCGTTGATGCCTTTCTCTCTTACGAAATTGGAAGCAGATTGAGTTCTGTGAGTTAATTGATCACTAGGGTTTCTCTGCCAGCATTTCTAGAAAATAGAAGTAAAAGAACAAAGTTGACTTTTGTATACATTGAAAACAAACATTTACTACAATTGAGAGAAAAAAGTTGATTTTAATTTTATTCTATTTTCTACTAAATGCTCACAGAGAAGCTATTATTAGCATATTTAAAATTTCTGTATTTTTCAGTGTTGCTGTTATGGAATGTTGAATTTGATTTCCAAGAACTTAAGATCTTGTTATGTACTTGTTGAGGACAATTTCTGTGCTTAGCTACAACTCCAGGGGTTTATGCCCTCTGTTTTTAGTACATTCTGTGGCTATTGGTTATGTTTCTGTGTCTTGATTTGATGAACGGATGATAACAAAGGTTTGATTCAATTTTAGGGTTTAGGAAAAAGGAATTAAAATGATTTTAGTTAGCTTGTGTATCAGAGAATGAATGCTGTTTACAGAACAAATGAAAAAAAAGAAAGGGTCACAGAGAGTCAAGAAGAAAAAGGATAAAGTAAATTAGATATATGACAAATTTGATTAGTAATTTGATGGGAGATGAAGAAAAACTTACAGAGTCAAGAAGAAAAAAAGAAAAAAAGGATAAAATAAATTTGAAATAAGACAATTTTGATTTGTAATTTGGTGGGAGATGAAGAAGAACTAACTTAATGAGCCTACTATTTTTTTTATTTTTTTTTTTCAGATTCATTGAAAGTTAATTTTCAGCCTAAAGTTGTTATTTTGACATGTTAAATGGTACTATAATATTTTGATTAGCAAATATTTGTTGAATAATTATCGTTTGCTTTTTCTTTAATTTTGGACTATTTTTTTAAAGACAAAATTAAAATAATAGTACTTTATTAAAGTAAACTAATCGGGGGACTGTTACAGGATTATTTGGTTATTATATTTTTTGAAAATTATACATTAGTTTTTAATTCGAGAAACTTCTGTATTTTCTGTAAAACTGGAAATGCTCAAATAGAATAAAGTGATAAATATGAAATAAAATGACAATTACAAGTTGAAATTGTTTTTACTAAAAATGAAGAAAATGATCTGAATATGTTAAAATTCAAACATTCAAATAGTAAAGCAATATTTTGTTGATTTTCTGAAATTACAGTGAAACTGAAATTCATAGTTTGACGTATTATAAAGAAGTCAAATATCTTTCAAAACATGCTGAATGTTTGGATATGTCTAGTAAAATTAGATACTTATATATTTTCTTTTTAATCAACACATTTATAAAATCATAACGATTGGACTTTGGATTTGTTTTACATTCTCCAATAATGTAAACTGAATATTGTTGAACCTATAGAATTAAAAATTTACATTGAGAAATAAATATATCAATGTAAATATATTTTTAAATTAGTTTGGTAGATTTCCTACTTTTAAGAACCTCTTTAATGTTTGAACAAATAAATTAGTTTCATGAGTAGTTTTTTTAAATATAAAGTAAATATATGTTAAAGTATCAATAATCAAGTTTAGTAGGTTTTCCACTCTTAATTATCTCTCTAATGTTTAAACCAGTAAGCTAGTTTCATGAGTGTTTTTCTTTTTAAATTATAAAGCATAGATATGCCGAAGTACCAATAATTAAGTTTTTCTTTATAGAAGGAGGAACATCTTTAAAGGACATGAAATTAAGAAGGAAGTTTGGTATATTCTTAGCTTCAGTTTTAGTTATCTTTATGCACTTCAAAATTCAGTTTGTAATTGGTTTGTGATATTAAATTTGAAATCCTCGAGCCACAAATAAATTTTGTACTAAATATGTATAATCTTCTTCCGGTTCAAATTGCTTTATTAATAATTTTCTAATCGTTGCATCTATCATTTTAGACTAAGAAAAAAAAATTAAAATTAGAATATAAGTAAATAATGATAACTAACCTACCTTTTCATCCAACAAAATTATTGCTAAACTATATGTCTGTTTTCACCCAACGAAATTATTTATAAACTATTACTCTCACTCAAATTTTTATAATAAATAATTTTAGAAGTTATTAAATGTAGAAATGATTAGTATTCACTTATGAAAAGGTATAACAACTTAACTATCTTGAACTTTAGAGATAGTTAGCTAACCATTCCGAAGATGGTAAGTGAAGGTGTTTTTCATTAGATGATGGGATTGACTTTTGGACGAGACTTGACTAGAGGGAATTGTGTAGGTTGATGACTCTTGATTGAGTTTGAAACTCTTGATTGAGTTTGGATTAGATATTCAGATCGGATCATCCATAGGATTGTTAGGGAAATAATCTAAAGGTTCAATCTTTAACAGATAATTTAATATAACTAATTATCCAGAATCTTAGGCAAAAATTAAGGATATCAACTTGTATTTGATTGAGTTTGGATTAGATATTCAGATGGAATCATCCAAATGGTTGTTATGGAAAAAATAAAGGATATCTACTTGTTGTATTTGAAATCTGTTAGAGAAAATATAATCTTTAAAGATTACACAATATTAAAGATAACACAACAATTCTTACCACTTCCAAAATACACATTTTAGTATGAATAAGAAAAAAAAAACTTCTATTTAAACTAATTTAGAGTAGCATGGAATAAATTGGCCTCCAGAGCAGAACTATGTAATAGACACTATATTATATTAATTCACTAATGTTATGCACTTGTTTTAATTATGTGAGTTATTGTATTCTAATAAAGTAGTCACAAATTTTCATCAAGGAGTGAAGATGGAAAATTTAGTAGTAAGTTTAGGCATTTTCAATTTTATTATTATTACCTTGTTTTGAGTGCTGTTTTGAACTAAGAAAGAGCTTTAGAAAGTTCGTTTTCTTGAGAAGTATTGTTTAGTCTTCTTTCTCCGGACGTGTAAATACTTCACTCTTTTATCCCAAAAAAATATGAAAAATGTGAACTTAGTAAAAACTGAGTTGGTTTTTTTAATTCCATGTTGTTCGCTTTTTTTTTTGCGTCAGATAGATAAACACACATAATATATATATATATATATATATATTATTCAATGTGAATGTTTTGTTCATTTAATATTTGTACTTCCCATATATCTTATTTTCCTTTCATGTGAATATTTGATCTCATTCTCAAAATACCAAAAAAAGATAAAAAAATAAGAAGGAATAAATGGGGACGCAATATTTTTTAATGGAATCTACTAGAAACAGTTTCGACAGAGCAACTTTTGTAATATCAGAATGTTTCATGCCAAATACAAAGCATAATAAATTATAAAAGCTAGGCCTCAAGATATCTAACCCAAGATTTAACTGCGGCTGCAATAACAGTTTTGTCGTGATGTTTGACATGGAAGAGAATTTTGGACAAATGAAGTGAATAACACCACAATTTCGGTGATACAGCCATAGAGAGTCCAAAAACATTGTGGCCAAAATTGCACTTGCTGAAACATTTTCAGAATCATGTTCTTAACATCAACCAAGATGTTCTTCTCTTGAGTGGGTGTTTCTCTTATCAAGTGTTTCAGACCGTCTGTTAAAGCAAATGTTGAGGTCAATGAGGCTTTCAATATCCCAAGACCCTGCACCATTCAAACAAAGATTGTGATGTACTCTCATACAAAAAAATAACAGCATGCAACGTAAGAAGCCCCACAACTTCTTACCTCCTTCACACCAATTGCAATGACCCTTTCCTCCAAGTCAGAAAGTGGTACTTTCAGTGTATTTAGATATGAAACAGCAGAAATGGATGACATTGGAGTCACAACCAAGTCATCTGTCACCATGTACATTACTGGTCCTTTCACAAAACCAAGTTACCAAATGACATACCTCCTTCTTGGTGATATCCACAACGTGTTCCTCAAGAGTCTCCATGTCTTCAACTGCAAGCTTAAGAAACAGATCTACACTTGCTCCAAAAACATTAGGCATTATATAAAGATCATCACAAACTAAAAAAGAAGCAGATTCCTTCACAAAGCCATTTTCTGAACTCAATTTGCCTAAAGATCTCCACTTCCTGTTCATTAACTTTCCACAACCACATCTTTGATTACTAAAAGTGCTCACAAGGCCCGGCTTTATACTACACAGATACAAGTTCTCACAAAAGTAGTACGTTTTAGGCTCAGTGTCATCAATATTCAGCTTCGGTTCTTGGCAATAATCTTCCATAGAGTTCCTTGGTTGCAGTAGCATTTCCTTGCACCTTTGAGTCCATAGAAGTTTTTCTTCAAGATGTGACACACTTTCATACAACGTGCTCAGGCTGCCAACTTTCAGTGGTTGTAGATTGGACTCCTTAGCCACGAGTCTAGCAATAGTCCCCAAAGGCAGTGTTAAGAAACTCAGTAGAACATCCACAAAATCTTTCCCTGCCTCAGCAAACACAACTTTATTTTTCTCTTTGTCCACCAAAACTTTCAGGGAAACTATGTGATCTTCATCCCCTGATCGAGTTGCATTTCCAACCATTGTGGCTTCACACTCACACATCAGCTTTGCCAAACTCTATTTATAGAGCATTATCATTTTAAATTAGAACTTTTCATATTCGATTTGGTGGACCTGGTACCGATAAAAGAAGATGATGTTCTAGTTTTTAGACGGCTTTGAAAAGGAAAATTTTGGTTTTGCTGCTACACAGTATTAGAATTCTTAAATATCTCTTTTCAATGAACAAAATATTACAAAAATTAATAAATATTTAAATAATATTTCCATCATAATTAAAGCTTGTTTCAATTTTTTACTATATTTTTGTTTAAACTCTTCATCTTCCATTTACTTTAGTTATAATTATGACCTTTCTTTTCACATTCCTCTTAAAAGAGGCACCACAATACTTTTTTAAATTAACAATAATTTAATTTTCTTAAACACATAATTTTCATTAATTTCTATTTTAAAGAAGTAGAATTGTATCACACCAGATAGTGAATCTCAAACTTAAAGAAAACAAAATTTAAAAAAATGTTATTATATTAATAGTTATTAACACAACCAAATCAGTATTGATCAAAATTCTTTCATTCATCAGTGATTTAGTGCCCTGTGTGTTTGCCATTTATATTTTGTTTTACTTGTGCAAGTGCTCTGTAGCAGTAGCTGGAGATTCAAGAGCAACAGAAGAATGCGAAGCATCCAAAGCTTTTAATTACAATTTCTTGGGATTTAATTGAATTATTTTCAAGTGCATGATATGTACTGTGGTCATATGATAGTTGTCTTTTAACACCAATAATTCAAAGTTATTTCCTGTTTTACAGAACCAAGAAACTGGAGACAACCTGTCCTTGCTAAGAGCTCATGGTTATTGATAATTATTCCTTATCTGACACATATCTTGTATTGGAAGTGCAAATAAATTTTAAAGAGTGAATTTTAAATTAACTCAATCTTATAAAGTCATGTTTACATTTAATTATAAAATATTGAAAGATTTTATTTTAGTTTACAGAAAGATTTTTAATATATATTTTTTATGTAAAAACATTTTAAATATAAAATTATATATTTAAAGATGATCTCTTAATTTTATTAGGATAAATTTTAATAATATTTTAAAAAATATATTTTAAATTTGATTTAATTTATAAAACCAATTTATAAAAACACATTAAAATTTAAGATTTATTTTAAAATAAAATTTACACGTATTCAAGCTATTCACAAATTTTATCTCTGTTTAATGTGAGATATGAAAAAATACATTCTAAACTCTATACTTTTGTAATAACTGTGGGTTTTTTTTCATTGCATTTTGTCATACTAGCAATTTTCGTTTTAATGCACAACAGAAACTTTTGAAAGTTGAGGAGAAAGAGGTTATATGACAGAAAAGAAAAAAATAGAAAGGGAGGTTACATTGTGCTATTCAAATGCACAATATTTTTAAATATATAATTACTTCTAGGAGAAGAGAAAAGATAAAATGAATATGATTAAATTTTTTAAATATATAATTACTTCTAGGAAAACAAAAAGATAAATACTTTTAGAAGAAGATCAAAATTCATATTTAAATTTTTTAAAAATGTATTATTACTTTTCAAATTATATATATGATCAAAAATGAAAAAACATTTACAATAAAATTTAATTTATATTTTAAAATATATAACTAACTTTTAATATAGTTAAGTACATATTATAATTTTTTGTAATTATTAATGAGTTATTTGAGTTAATTATAGTAACTCATCCTATTTTTAAATATATTATCATAAATATGTATAATAATATAAGAATCAATCAAATCAGAATCCAATCAAATTAAATTTTCATATAATTTTTGAAATTACATCAACACAAGATATTTATCATAAATTTAAAAAATTACATGTTTAAAAATATTTTATTTACTATAAAATTCATGTTTAAATTTTTAAGTATATAGTTACTATAAATGAAAAAAAAAACATTTATTTTCAATATACTCTCTTAGATACGTAATATATTTTTATTATGTTTGGGTTATGATATCTTATCGATATATATCTTATAACATATCTTATAACGTGATCTTCCCAATCTGATTAGGGTTCAAACAATCTATATATATTTTCTTCCATCTGCTTAGGGTTCACTCACAATCCTACATTGCACCCTGAGAAATTCCTAATCAGATACTGTTAACCTGCAACGATGTCTTTGTGGAAAGAGGCGGACCCAACCCTGGGTTACCTCACTCGGAAGAACACTGAAGTCAAGCTTCAGCGTCCAACCAGGGTCAAGAATAAAACCCCCGCTCCAATCCAAATCACCGCCGACCAAATTCTCCGGGAGGCTCGGGTGCGTCAAGGGCCGGCGACTCGCCCTCCTAGGCGGAAAATCACCGACGCCGCCGAGCTCGAGGAGTACCGTCTTCGCGTGCGCAAGGAGTTCGAGGACCGCATCCGCCGCGATCGGTCGAACATTGGGGTGTGGATGAAATACGCGAAGTGGGAGGAATTGCAGAAGGACTTCAATCGCGCGCGTTCCGTTTGGGAGAGAGCGGTGGAGGTGCATTACAAGAACCACAGGGTCTGGGTGAAGTACGCGGAGTTCGAGATGAAGAACAAGTTCATAAAACACGCGCGCAACGTGTGGGAGCGCGCCGTGGCGCTTCTTCCGATGATGGATGAGTTGTGGTACAAGTACATGCGCATGGAGGAGATGCTAGGCAATGTCGCCGGCGCCGGGCAGGTTTGCAAGAGGTGGTTGAAGTGGAGTCCGGAGCAGCAGGGACATGGCGAAATATCTTATAATCCGAAGAGGCAAAAGATCTCTTAATATGATTCCTTTGTGAGGATTTCTGAACGAGCAACAGAACCAGACCCAAAGAAAAGGAAATATAACGAATTCGAATAGGATTAGCTCTGTGTCAAAACTATGGAAGTAAATAGGATTAGTTGTCATAAACGTCTTCTGATAGGTTGGTTATTGTAAGTTTTATGGAGTGGATGCCATATACATATTCTATTACTGTGAAAAACACTAAATGTTAATTTTTTTTTAAGAAACGTAATATTTTCTTAATTTTGATGAAATATTTATAAGATTTATTGTTTTACCCTTTTTCGAATATTTAGCAATAAAAAAATATAAAATTATGAGTTGTTTAGAAGTTTTTTTTCATTGGAGTAAGATTACGAGTAAGTTTTTAGCAGTAATAAAGCACAAAGGATACAAATTATACTTTATAGAATATGAAGTAACGTGGGTTGTTTCTATTAAATATAACATGAACAAATTAAAAATTAAGCGAAAGGTAAAAGAAAAATAATTAACAATAAAAAAAGTAAATAATGTTTTCAGAAATAATGTTTTGAATATCATAAATAAATAAATAAAACTTTCAGAAATAGGAGACTTAAAAGTGAAGATGAACATTTCTCCTATTTGTTGTGATTGGGGAGAATACAAATTCCTGTTTTATTATTACATGAGTTCATATTACACGGTATCGAAACTATTTTATCCATGGGCAAATTGTAAAGTAAGTAGATTGTAAACAAGTTCCCCATTCTTGATTCCTCCTTATTTAACTAATTAACACCATTTACATAATTATGATTAGTCCCACACATCCTGAAATCTATTGGTGATTTTGATAATATTTTATTGAAAAAATTACACTAATCTCCTTTTAAAAGAGACTAATTGCCTAATTGAAGGCTTTTGTTTTTAAATAATTTCTTCTTTGAAAAGAGATCAATTGATCATTCATGAATGCAACACAAGAATTCGTTGTCACTTTCTTAGTTTGTAGTTGTGTTATGAAAAAGGAAGAGAATCAGTGTAAAAGTGAGCAAAATTTATTCCAAGACTTAGACCTTTTACAAGCAAGAGCTTTTATTGGTTTTCTAGTGTCGTTGAGTAATTAGTTAAATACTTATTCTTCACTAAGTAATTACTTAATTTATGGATGATTTTCAAATTCAATTACACTACTAAAAAGTTGGTAATGGGATTGAAAATGGAGTTTTTAAAACCCATTTCCAATTTAAATTGTTTTGCATTCTTACACTAAAAAAAGACAGTTTCGTTTATCATTCACATATTGGAACTCCCTTCAATTCAAGGTTTGGTCCAACTAATGCTAAATAAATCGGTGAAAAAATGGTTAGTTTCATTCAATCGGTGTCGAAGCATCTTCATACTTGTGTCGTGGAATCAATAGATCTCCATTAGAATAAAAGCACCAAAGCATTTGCATAACATTCCGTTTAAACCATGCCCTTTGTAATCCATACAAAGTATAAAGGATTTATAAGTATTCTGACTTTAAAATCAATAACTTCCAAGGTACACTAACATCGTTAAAAATTCTAGGAGCAGAGTGCTAGTTTATAAATCTAGACAAATCCCTTCAATTTATCTTATAGGGTATATGATTATCATGTAAAGACTCAAAAGCCAGAAAAATAATGATATGACTATCAACCAACAGAATTTTTGAAGTAAATTTGTGTCACTGAAACAAGAATTTGAGGAACTGAAAAACATATGATTATCTATGACATGATATCTTTTGAAATTATCTATGCTGGTTTTGCTGAACTGCTAACAGTAAAATTTCAAAGTGAAAAGAATGATATGAACTAGTGCTAAATTACTTCAAGTGAGCTCAAACAAGAGTCGTTGCTCCCGAGTTGATGTAGGACTTGGAATTCTGTGTAAGAATGAAGCTCTAAGTAATACTACTTCCAAACTCCTCAATTCCCTAGAAATCACACATGAGTGACTTGCCTCTACAACTACTATCACATCTCCACCTAATAATGAGGAAATAGTTTCAGTTGTCTACTTGGTAAGGCTTTATTGAACTTAACAGCTTTGCTGTTAAGAGATATTTTAATTTTCTTTTTAAAGAGAGAAAAAAAGAAAGCACAATAAACTTTTTTGTTGGTCTGAAGGATATATGTATGTTGTTATCTTTTATTGCCTTACTGCTCTTTTTATGGGTACAGGTTACAATATGTAATCTCATAAGACTCTTCCAAATTCATCTACAATTAAAGGTAATCATTATTCACCATTCAAATTCCTATGAAATTGAAACCCATACTCTTTAACAAATTTTCAATTATTTGAGTTTAATATTAACAAATTCTTCTCTTAAACATTACAAATATAATAGACAGACCAAAAACTTAGACAGAGAGAACTTAGTCCGAGAGAGTGAACCGCAAGGGAGAGAAGCCTAAGGAAAAGGAGTCCTAAAAACTGAAGAGAAGGTCGAGTCCCTAGCGTCAAGGTGCGTCAGCTAAGATCATGATCAGTACCATTTCAAGAGAAAAAATGTTTGTTTGACATCCACATGTGACTCGCAACCCTTTATGGACTATTGCATACGTGAACGAGGGCAAAATGAAGTTTTTGTTAGTGAAGAACATAAAGAGGTTTTTGTTACATAAGGGTATATTGATTATTAAAACTTTTGTGTGTAAATATTAATTATTATAAATAAACAAATTATGTCTTATTTCAAAACTGCATGCTAAAATATAATTAATTATTAAAACAAAATGATTTAAAGTTAAATTATATCTTATTTATATTTAAATAAGATCTTTATAACAATAATTAAGAGATTTTATCTAGTTGGTATATACATAATTTTTTCTAAATTACTTATTTTTGTCTATTTATATAATTGCACTGAATTTTTACCAGTCTTTTTAGAAATTATTGGTGATAAGACACTTCAACAGAATTAAACAAGTATATATAGAGGGTTAAACAGTTTGTATAACTATTTGTATGTACAGTGGTGGGGTTGGTGCAAGACCAGTGTTCCTTGTTTGATGTTATTGTTAGGTGGTCCGTGTTCCTTGTTTGATGTTATTGTTAGGTGGTCCTTGGTAAGGGCCATCATGCGTAACATGTAACTAATTGAACTATGGAGGGTGAATGTGGTGGGTGGTCAGAAACTTTAAATCAGTTAACCATTTAAATACACTTGGTTAAACACTTTGAATGTGCGGTGTTGGTGATGGACACAGAACCATTGTTAGTTGGTTGTGATACAAATAATAATATAATGGGCCAAAAGAATAAAAATTCACAGACCATGGAAGAAGTGAAGAAGAGTACTAGAATGGGCCAACGGCCCAAATGGCTAAAGAATTATACATGCTGAAGGGCAGGAGAAGAGACAGTGTGTGGAATGTGAGTCCTCCTCTCCTCTGTTATTGAGTTCTTCATTCTCTCATCTGTTATTGAGTTCTTCATTCTCTCATCTATTATTCTAATTTCTTCCAGCATCATTGCTTATTGTGATTCTCATTTCCATGTGATATAAGAGATTCAGAAGAATGATCAAATACTGATTGCTATAATACTTTTTGTTATTCCTTAGTTGTTGTTATAGAAACTAGTTTTATTCAATTAATATATATGAACAATATTTCACACATATTGTTTGTTGGTATTTTAGATACATATTGTATCATTGGTGCTTTCATCGAGTTACTTATGGCTGACAACACAAGAATGAAAGAGATACAAGGAGAACTGAAACGCATTTCAGAGACTCTAGGTTTACGTCATGATCGATTTATGCAAATGGATCAACGATTTGACAAGATTGATCAGCAATTGCAGGAGTTGCATCTGCTATTCCTGAAATCTCAGAAGGACTCTCTAGCACAACCTTCCACTTCAATTGTTTCCCATCCTCGCTCTATGAAGCTAGATTTTCCACGGTTCACTGGTGATGATGCAATGACTTGGTTGTACAAGACTGAAAAAAATTTCACATTATACAACACTCCCGATGAGCAGAAAGTGGTAGTTGATTGGCCATCGTTGTCCACTGCCATTCAAATCCAGTTTGGCCCATCTCAATTTGATAATCCTCGTTCGGGTCTGTTCAAGTTAAAGCAATCCTCTACAGTGGCAGACTATTATGCTTCCTTCACCGAGTTAGCTAATCAGTCATATGGGTTAGATGATCATGTATTGCTTAATTATTTTATTAGTGGATTAATACCTGAATTAAAGAAGCGTGAAGTGATATCCCGAGCCCCTCACTCAATACTCTAGGCTATGTCATTTTCTAAACTCTTTGAGGAAAAATTTCACCCATCATCCCTAGCTCCTAAACACAGAATTGCTTACTTCCGAGCCAAATCACTTACACAAAATATTTCTAAACTTTCATTAACAACAAACACAAACCCACCTATAAACACAAATCCACTACCACTACTTTCCACACCACCAAAACCCAACAACTTAAAGCGTTTAACCCCAACTAACATTCAATTCCGTCGAGAAAAGGGAATTTGTTTTACTTGGGATAGGAAGTATTTCCCTACTCATCGGTGTTTTAATAAACACTATTTCTTACTCCCATGTGAGGATGAAATACCTCCGGAGCCACACCCAAATATATAGAGCCAGCAGATTGTCCAAAATCAGTATGAGGAATTTGATCAGATACCTCATTTATCATACAATGCCATGAAAAGTACCACGATGGGAGGCACGATTAGATTCACAGAATTTATCCAGGGCCATAAGATTCAAACCCTTATTGATGGAGGGAGTTCTGATAATTTCATCCAACCTAGAGTGGCTAAATTTCTACACCTACCCATCTATCATACCCACGATTACAAGTGTTGGTGGGCAATGGAGAACAATTGGAATGTGAAGGTGAAGTCCAAAATATCTTAGTCCAAATCCAGGGTCATTCTTTGTATATTTCAACCTATAGAAGTCAATGGTTGTCAACTTTAGATACTCGTTTAGTGAATTATAAAGAATGTTTCCTCACTTTTTACATCAACGGAGAACTTATCACTTTACATGGAGAAACCTCAAATCTGCCTAGCTTAGCTCAGTTTCATCAACTCACCCGCTTACAAGCCACAAACTCTATAGCGAAATTATATGCCATTCAAATTCAAACACCTGAAGTGTCAACCCACCATTTGTTAGAATTGCCAACATCTATGGAGCCTGAATTGGCTATGACTATACATCAATACAAGAATATTTTTGAGAAGCCTCATGGGTTACCACCAATACGGTCTCATGACCATACCATCCCATTGATGTCTGGCAGTGTCCTTGTGAAAGTTCGACCTTATCCTTATCCTCATAGTCAAAAAACAGATATTGAACATATTAATGCTGAAATGTTATCGGAGGGTATCATACAACCTAGTTCTAGTCCATTCTCCTCACCCGTGCTACTTGTCAAAAAGAAAGATTAAATATGACATTTTTGCACCGATTATAGGGCCTTTAATGCAGTCACTATTAAGGATTCTTTTCTTATGCACAGTGGATGAATTACTTGATGAATTATTTTGAGCACAATATTTCTCAAAGCTGAATTTACATTCAGGGTATCATCAGATTCTTGTTTCTCTGGAGGATTGCTACAAGACAGCTTTTGACACTCACCAAGGGTTGTATGAATGACTAGTAATACCATTTGGCTTGAGTAATGCACCTGCTACTTTTCAAGCCCTAATGAATTTAGTTTTTGTAGAATTTTTACACAAATTTGTCCTTGTTTTCTTTGATGACATTTTAATTTACAGTACAACATGGAATACATATATCCAGCACCTTTCTGTAGTCAAGCACCATGCAAAAACATTCCTTATTTGCCAAACTCTCTAAATGCTCGTTTGGCCAAACCCAAATTGATTATTTGGGACATGTTGTATCACGGGATGGAGTCAAGGTTGATGAAAACAATTAAACAATAGGTTGTACCAACTTCAATTAAGCAACTGCGAGCTTTTTTGGGATTAGCAAGTTACTATTGCAAGTTTAAGTTTATCAGGAACTTTGCCATGTTGACTACCTCTCTCACTCAAAATCTCAACAGACATTTGATTCACTCAAGACAACACTTACTCACGCACTTGTGTTGACACTTCCTATTTTTGCCAAACCTTTTATCCCTGTTACTTTACTCAATGATGACAAAGGACCGAAACTTCAACCATCAATTATATTGGTCAGACGCAAGATTAAAAGAAATGGTGCTTGGTTTTCAGAGGTACTAATTCAGTGGAAAGAATTGCCTGAGGAAGAAGCTACATGGGAAGGGGAGCACAAAATTCAACTACTTAATCGCCACTTTGACCTTGAGGACAAGGTCAATTTCAATGGAGGAGGTATTGATACAAATAATTATATAATGGGGTCCAAAAAAATAAAAATTCACAGACCATGGAAGAAGTGAAGAGGAGTACTTATACATGCTGAAGGGCAGGAGAAGAGACAATGTGTGGAATGTGAGTTCTCCTCTCCTCTGTTATTGAGTTCTTCATTCTCTCATCTGTTATTCTAATTTCTTCCAACATCATTGCTTATTGTGATTCTTATTTCTAGGTAATATAAGAGATTCAGAAGAATGATCAAATACTGATTGCTATAATACTTTTCGTTATTCCTTAGTTGTTGTTATAGAAACTGGTTTTATTCAATTAATATATATGAACGATATTGCACACATACTGTTTGTTGGTATTTCGTGTTGATTTTAGATACATATCGTATCAGGTTGCTACTGTTGGAAGGTGGTACATCGTGAAACAAGACACACTTGTATTCAGTGGCACGGTACAAAACATGTATGTGATTGTATTTTTGAAATGAGGGGGCCTTATATTTGGTGGTTATGGTGTGTGGTCGCAAACTTCATATCAGTTCCACGCCACGAATATGGTTTGTGGTCAGAAATACAACTGGTTAAACACTTTGAATATATAGTGTTGGTGGTGGGCACAAGACCACTTTTCATTGGTGGTCCTATTTTTCACTCACTGCCATGCTGGATGGATGACTTATGCCATGTAAGGAACAACTAACCACTTAAGCGCCCACGTGAAATTGTAACCTGGGTGTAATGCTACTGACTATGTAAGCGTTCATGTGGAATTATAATCTGGATGTAATGCCACGTTAGGTTGTCAAAGTATCATTACTCTTTTCAGAGGATTTGGAGCAGGTGGAACAACTTGCTCAATGTGCAAGAGACACTTGAGTGCTATTCAAAATGTAACATGATTGGTTGTCACAGACGTCGAAGTATGCCCGACATATTCACCGATAAAGACTCCCGACATAATATTCATAGATATAAACTTCCAAGACATTGATCCAAGCAAAACGAACCGATAACCATTGAAGTTTGCAGTAATGAAGATGTTGCAGATCTTTTTTAAAAATATTTTTATCGAATTAGGGCTTGCATATGTTGTGCCAAGGTTAGGAGCGTGTACGAGAGAGTCGTGGATAAGCTATCTCTAATGATGAGTGAGTTTGAGGAAAGGTATAAGGAGACTCAACTTCATCATATTTCGAAGGAAAGGGCGGAAGATTTGTATAGAAAATATATGGCATTTGAGAAGCATTATGGGGACAAGAGGATGCCATCGTTAAGAAGAGAAGGTTTGAATATGAGGACGAACTCAAGAAGAATAATTCAACTGATCTCAACATCTTGAAAAAAATGCTTACAAATAATTCAGCTGATCTCAACAGCTTGAAAAATGCTTAAATGGAAGAAGCAAGAATTGTCTTCAGCATATGTTATTTTCGCCACAACATTAAGGATTTTACAGACTAACCTGTTATATCTTTGCCTGCAGTGAAAATATTGCATAGGAAACAAATAGTATTTCATTAGATATCTTATATGAATTATGGCTGCATGGTTATTAGTAATAATCTTGTACAATAACTATGAATTAACGAGCATCCAAGAGACGCTTCAAAATATCGTAGCACAAGAAAAGAATAAAGATTTTTAAAAAAAAATTAATGTATTAAATGTGATGACATACTTTTCACCTATTATTTTACTTTCAACCATTCTCATTCAAAAATAGTGTTAGACTTTTCGTTTAGCTTCCTTCAGCCTCATCATTTTATTAAACAAAAACACAAGAACACCAATCCTCTCATTCAAATTTTACAACCTACCAAAAAGTATCAGATTTTATAAAATGACAGATTCAATAATCTTTTATTGAAAGAAAAAAAATTATAGATTTAATTATTATTTTAAATTTGTCATAAAATAAGTAAAAGTAACTACATATTTTGTATCACGTACAAGATGGAAATAATTGTTGTTCCTCTATTCTAGTTATTTTTTTCACAAATTTCTTAGAATAGATAATTTTTTTTGGCTAAGGATAAATCCGGCCAAGAAAGCCAAGTTGTCGTGATTTCATTAAAATTGTACCATCGTCACACTATATTTTAGTGTAAATTGTAAATATCACTTAATTTAAATAAAAAAATTAATTTTAATTAATTGAATCATAACATAATTTTAATTTAATTTTATTATATTGAAATTGTGCTGCTTGTTTACCTGTTTACACTAAAATTCTATTATAATAATACAATTTCATTCTGAATTAAATAAAATCGTATCATAATAATGTAAAATTCTTTTTTTACCATTATGAATATTTTAAAAAAAAAAAATTACATCAGAAAAAGAAAAAACCCGAAATAATTAGTTAAATCTCCAGCTCAATGATCCTTGTGAATTGTTGAAGAACATTTGTTAAAGCGGATGTCGTGGTCAAGGAAGCTTTTAGAATGGCCAATCCCTGCACCATGAAATCAACAGGTATGAATATAGTGTTGTAATATGATTCAACTAATAGTGTGTGATGAGAGAACATGTCTTACCTCCTTCACACCAATTGCAATGACCCTTTCCTCCAAGTCAGAGAGTGGTACTTTCAGTGTATTTAGATATGAAACAGCAGAAATGGATGACATTGGAGTCACAACCAAGTCATCTGTCACCATGAACGTTGATGGTCCTTTGGCAAATCCTTTACCACCCCCAATACAGGACTTTGGATCACAAATCTCCAATCGAGCATTCTTGTCATACATATAATAAACTGGCCTAATTGAAGTAGTAACAGCCAAATTTGACTTTGAGGTATAGAAAGTATTGCAATAATAAACAGGCAAAGATCCCTCGCCAATTGGTAATATCTGATCACTGATGCTGAATAGAGGGGCACACTTAGGATTGGCTAGTTCCTCTTTCAGTCTCTGTGACCTTAAATATCTATCAGGATTCAGTTCAGAAATGCTGTTGTGTAATTTATCCATGCAGCCCAAAGAAGAATTTCCTTCCAACATGTGCAACACTCCACCCAAAGGTAAAGTCAGAAAACTAAAAAGCAAGTCTGCAAAATCTTCCTCTGCACCAGCAAACATAATCTTTTCATTTGATTTTCTTACCACTGCCCTCACAACTATCCTTCTACCTTCATCACATATTTCTTCTCCTCTCTCTACCCAGGATTGGTTTATTGGGTTCAAGTCATCAACACGTGGTTTCTTCTCAAAGATAAAATCTGTCAAAGGGCTCTTTGATATCAACGACAACTTGAGAAGATCAACGACCTAATGAAAGAACAAATCAGAGAGAGAGAATTCAATAAAACTAACAACAGTAAATGAATGTGAAAAAGGATATTCTACCTCCCTCTTGCTGATATCCACAGTTTGTTCCTCAATAGCATCCATGTCTTTGATTCCAAGCTTCTGGAGCAGATTCACGCTTGTTACAAGAATATTAGGCAACACAGAAAGATCGTCACAGATTATAAAAGTAGCAGTTTCCTTAACAAAGCCATTTTCTGGAGCAATATTTTCTGGGGAAACTATTCTGTTCATTGGTTTTCCACAACTGCATCTTTGATTGCTGAAAATGCTTAAAAGGCTCCCACTTGTTTTTCTACTACATTCCAAGTCCTCACACAGGAAATACTTTGTGGGGTGAGTGTCGTCGATGTTGAGTCTCAGGTGTTGGTAATAAGATTCCATAGAACTCCTTGGGTGAAGAAGCATTTCTTTGCATGTGTGTGTCCATAGATGGTCTTCTTCAAGATGTGACACACTTTCATACAATGAACTCAGGCTGCCAACTTTGAGTGGTGGAATATTTGAGTCCTTGGCAACGAGTCTTGCAATAGTACCTAAAGGCAATGCTAAGAAACTCAGAAGAACGTCCACGAAATCCTTTCTTGCCTCAGCAAACACAACTTTGTTTTCACTTCTGTCCACCAAAACTTTGAGGGTAACTTTGTAAGCCTTCTCATTTGATGGAGCTTGTGTTGCAGCCATGGTTGCAATGGCAGAACAACAACACCTAAGCCGAAACTGATGGTCCCTTATTTCTTGCTTTTTCAGCTTTGTCCACTTGTTTATTTTCAAAGTTTATCTGAATAATGCACCGTCCCATCAAATCAAATTGATAGAAGAAAAAGAAGATTAGTGAGATATTTTTTATTTATGTTTCCTATATTTTTTTTATTAAATTAAATAACTTTAAAATGTTTTATCTCTATTTCTCATCTATTTTTACTTTATAAAATAACAGAATATTTACGGTTATTTATTGTTTATTATTTTATTCGACTTATTTTTTCTTAATTTTCATCTTTTTTCAAAACTCGTCTATTTCTAGGTTAAGAAAATAAAGATACTTTCCTAAAGAAATACTTAACATCCAAAAGAATATAAATTAGTTGATATTCTTTTATCTAAAATGATAATAAACTCTATTTCGAAGTTTCTTAAAAAACTATATTTAAAATGATATATTGGCATCTTAATAAATAGTTTTTATTTTGTCTTTATTTTTTTTATAATTACAAAGGTTTATACTTTTTAATTAGTACATCATGTTAAATATTTTTTTAGTGTTATGACATTATTTTCCTTTTAAAATTATACTTTGTAACTTTTCTTACAATTTTCTGAGGAACCTGCCTTAGGTTGTTAGTGAATATTTGGTTTACCATTATATCAAGTTCAATATGGATTTGTAATTTAAATTTAAGTTTAAATTATTTAATTTTTTATATTTGAAGCGATTGCAATTGTGGTTAAGAGTTTTCAAACACACTCAAATTAAAAAAAAAAAGAAAAAAAATGAAAAAAAAAAGAGATAGAGTAGATGCATTGAGTGAGCTAAGTGGGGAATCACCAACGAGCTTCCGTGTAAGGAGTTCACCAACGAGCTTCCGTGTAAGGAGGACAATCCAACCGTTGTAGTGTTTCTTTAGCAAAGAATAAAAGTTTCATTTTACCCTTCTACTTAATTAATAACGGGCTAAGGGTAAAATGATATGATATTTACAAACATGTTTTATCTAAAGTATACACATTTAAAAAAAAAATCAAATTCTACATAAAATAAGCTTATAATATATACTTTGATTGTTGTTAACTATTAAGTTGATTATTGTTTAGCAATTATACAGATTGTCATTATTTACTCTTTTAATAAAAAAATCATCATTTGATAAATCAAAGCATACATAAAATAAACTAATAAAAAATAGTTATATATATATACACAAAGAAATGCAAATTTTCACACAAAAGTGTTATAATATATCTCAACAAAATTCATAACCATAAATTTTCATTTTATCAAAGATTTTCTATTTGAAAACTTGTCACACAACATCCAATTCATCGTCATGGTTATATTATTCAACCATAAATGGCAAAAGAAAAAAAAAACTTAGAAATGACTTCTAAAAGATTGGCTAAGGATTCACAACTATATTTAGCCCGTTTACTTGGCAATTATATTATTATAATACCATTTTATTTGTTAATCATTGTATTTATTGACACTCCTTACACATGTATTAAATAATGGTGATTTTTCATCTTTCAGCTAGACCATATAAACTATCATCTATTCTCATAACTTGATAACGTGTTTTGAACTATTAGTACAGTATGAATATCTTATATTAAATTCATGGACTTAGTACTCGTATTATACTTCACTAACTTAATAGTATTTTGACAGTAATTAGTATTTTATAGTAATTATTAGTTCTCCCGTGATACCAACCAACACAAACCAACACATTAAAATCACAATAAATCAAACAAAAAAATCTACAACCTACAAATAAAAATTAAAATAGTAAAATTAAAGATTAAGTTAGAATATCACTACCACTTCAGCAATATTTTTCAGTAGGAGAAACAATTGATATCATTCTCTTTTTCTTAAACAACAAAATATTTGGTGATAAATCTCATTGCTAAAGTGATACTTTGAATGCAAAGGTAACGGAGGCGTGCAAAGGTTTCCTCGGGCCAGACAGAGATTGGCTCTCGAGTGCAAAGGCAGAAGGGAGCTTGACTGCAAGACCCACCCGTCGAGCAGGGACGAAAGTCGGCCTTAGTGATCCGACGGTGCCGAGTAGAAGGGCCGTCGCTCAACGGATAAAAGTTACTCTAGGGATAACAGGCTGATTGCTGATTTTTTTCTCTGACAAAAGAGTATTTTATGTGCTTTACACTTTTTGTTACTTTTCCAGCAAGTGTACTGAGTACTCACATAGGGAACGAAATTAATGATTGAGAATTGAATGTGTATCAAAGTATTATGAACCAAAAGATGTAATAAGAATGTATTGATTTTGATTGAATATGGGAAGGTAAAAACAAAACAAGTAATGGTTGAATTTGTGAAATTTATATTAATGAAGATCTTGGGATTGAATTGAATTAATCTCTTTCTCATACACTCTCTTGATCATAACGTTAACAGCATCTCTTCCAATTACCAATTTGTACAAATAGAAATCATTCAATCTGATTCCTTTAGATTTTAGATTTGAAATTCATAAATTAAAATACCTACCTCTATCCCCAGTTACTAGAATAGATTAATTAACATTAAGCAAAGTTGTTGTAAACAGTCTTTACATTATAATTCATCTCTGAACTTATACATTCAATGCGTTTGGTTCCAAATCCAAAAAATGCTTTCCAATCACAATAAGAATTCTAAGATAGATCAAAGTATGAATAAAACGTAAAACAATGACAATTGAAATTAATGATATCACGTAATGTCAAGAGTGCATTCAAAGTTAAGAAATTACATTCAATCCCCAAGAATAAGAGACTTAGCTACCCATAGTAGCCATGGAAAATACAAGAAAAAAGAAAAGAGCAATGATCTCTCTCAAGCGGCAGTAGTCAATGAGTATTCTTCAATGAGTGATGATAAGTGTTCCTTTTGACCTAGTTTTGGCTTTTCATAGCTTTCCTTCCTTCCATTAGGTCAACATGTGGTCGTTATCTCATAATTCATGCTCCAACAGCGTTGACATCTTTAGATTAGGGCTACACTATGATATTCTTTAAGTGAGTTTTAGCCCAGGCTGTATTCTAACAAGAAGTCACTTTTGCCCATTTCTCTGTATCTCCCCTCTAATTCAGCTTCTCTATTTTCTCTCTATTCAAATTTAACCTAATTCTCAACAAAACTGGCCCTTGCCCAATATAACTTATTAAATAAAAAAATAAATCATAAAAGACCATAAAATTCAAATTCAAACCAAATTAATAACAAAACCAACATAAAAATGCATGAAATTAAACTAACAATTAATGCTTATCACTTTCCCTTTAAAAAAACAGAACTAATTATTAGGCGTCAAAATAACTACCATTATAAATAACAAAGTATTACAAAAGAAATGAGTACTTTCTATCTTATTCAAAAAAAAAAAAAAAAAAACTCTAGTATCTAATGGTTGAGAACGGACTCTGGCATCATAGTGCATTTTCTAGGTACCTCTCTCTATTTATATTAGGGATTGAAGATCGGAGACCAGGAAAGAATTATTAAAATCGGAATCCAGAAAGAATTGATATAGCTTCAAGTCCTCTAAGACCAACATAAATCTACTAATATCTAAAAAATAATTTTATATTGACTACTATTTGGAAATATTGATTGAATTGATGGAAAATAAATTGGGTTCATTGAATTGTAATAGATATAAAATGTCTTATGCATTTCCCGTAACCTAACTTAGTTTAACTAAATGGAAAAGTTATAGCTTAAATTAGAAGTTTAAAATCAACTATTAACTCTATTAATTAGTCAAATATACGATTTAGTGTGTATTAAATTGAAATTGTCCTATAATATATAAAACAAAATAGATATTATAACATCATAAAATTTTATACACGTTACGAAAAAAAAAAATCATAATTTTGCAATATCATAATTTTGCAACAATCATTTGTTCCTTGGTAGGTCATGTAAAGATTGGTGTTTTGAAATGAATATGAGCTTCTTACAATTTATAAAAAGGTAATTTTTATTGATATATTTATTATATTATGAGAAGAAACTTCAGTAAATTTATATGATAACATAATTTACATTTGAATTATTCTTATTTGAAGAACATACCATCCAATTTAGAAATCTTTTAATGTCACGTATTTATGAAATATTTAAAATATATAGTCTAATATATAATAATTAGCTGAATAATAATTAGAATCTCATAATTATAGATATTTTATTTAGTCCAAAATAATGTACCAAATGTCATTTAATATTAATTTCTTATCATATTATTGAGAAAATAATAAATTAGAATATATACATTATTATATGTGCATGTATATATATTATCCATTTATTTTTTGAGACAATAATTTGCTTTTTACCATACTCGAGAGTTAAGTTTTGTCTAACTTGGTGTGTGAAACCTTATCGAATATAATAAATTTGTAGATATTATATATAATGACGAATAAATTTACAGTTTTAATTGGAATTTATGTAATTGGAGTTGTATGGGCTTTAATTGAATCTATTGATTAATTTCAAATTTTTTATAACAAACAATAATCCTTGTTGCAAATCCTTGTTGCAAATCCTTGATGCAACAAACAATTATGTGGAAGAGTCTATTATAATGATGCACGTGGACCTAATTAGTCAAATTTCAATTCACTTATTTAAAACTGATCTAGAAACAAATTTACAAAATTTGAAAAATTGGAAATAAAATTTGAGAATAAAATCTATCAATAACAAAATCTATAAAATTTGAGAAAAAAATATTGAAAATAAAATATGAGAAAAAGTTGTATTGGATATTATATTTAAAAAAACTTATAAATGGGTATAAGCTATAAAAAGGAAGGGATTTGCAAAGAAAATAACCTTATAAATAGACATAAGCCGTAAGGAGGAGTGAATCATCTCACACCACACACTATAGACACTTTAACTTAGTTGTACCATTTTTCTTAGTTTTTAACTTTTTTTCTTCATATACCCTTTTTCTTATTTTCCACTTTCTTTTTATTTATAATTTCTTTATGTTATCTACATGACGGTAAACCTTTATAAATGAATTTTTTTGTGATTTCACATTAAATTCTAAAAGGGTGAAGAATAAAATTAGTGGAAGCACTTTAGGGGTGTTCCAATCCTATTACAAAACATACTTATACAGCTACAACAAACTCCAATTACAAAACGGATAACAACAGTAATACAGTAGTTGAATTAACATTTTGTCAAAGCTCAAGATTAAAACAATAAATAACAAGCCATGTTAACCAGAATGGAGGCATGATATTCGTATTGCTATATTCCATCATGATCTCCAATCTTTAGCAGTTAGTGCCACCCTTGTCTCCAATCTTTAGCACCACATTGCATAATTTATCATAAAGTCTACTACACCCCATTCCTTTTCATATGCAAATTTATTATCGGTTTAGAGCTGCCATGCTTTACCTGCAAGTGAATACAACACAAACCTAGTTCCTTTTCAACAAAGAGAGATCATCAAGTATTCTTCAACAATCACTACCTAAGCTCTACCAAACATTCTCGTGGGTTAAGACACTAGTCTGAAAATGAGTAGTGTATTTTCTACTTAACAGTCTTAGCCCAATACCACGCTTTCACTTGTGTCATTGAAAAAATTTCAACCTCATCCACTACCCCGTTACTAGAAACAATTTTATTCCTATGTTTCTAAATTTCTCACACTATTGCCAACCACATCCCTTTCCAAACTATGTTAGAATTCTTACTCAAACCAATTGCAAAAAAGTTTTAGAAGTGATTGAAAATGTCCTTATTCCTAACAGAGGTTAATCCTAACCACCTATCACACTTGTCCCACACTCTTTATGAGACCTCACAATACAAAAGGAGATGTTGTATTGTTTCCTCCTCCTTTATACATAGTGAGCAGAGATTGCACTGTATATTAATCCCTCTTCTCACAAGATTCGTCCTAGAAGGCAGTCTATCTAGCAATACTCTCCAACTAAAAACCTTACCTGAGTCAGGCGTATTTAGGTCCCAAACTTTCCCATATCCCTCAACATATTGGTTTTCATCTTCTTCTAGCAGGCCATATGACCAGAATGGGCTGTGTAAACATTCGTATCCTCCCTCATCCAACACCACGCATCTAATGAAACTTTATTCCACTGAACAATAGATATTTCACTCACTATTTTTCGTTTCAAACCTTGTTCCCACATAAATAGTTTTCTTCTCCAAAGATAACATCCATCTAAAATATTCCCTATTCTCATTACTAATCCACTCACTCATCTCATTAACTACCTTCTCCTTGCTAATTGAGACAGAGTATAGTCTAGGAAATGATTTCTTAAGTGGCTTAACACCCACCCAACAATCCTCCCAGAATTTAATAATGTCACTATTCCCATGTTTCCATCTTATCCTCTTATCAAACCAATTAGAATCGTTATATACTTCACATACTGAGCACAAATCTTTCCACCATTATAAACTTTACCTTTCTGCCATAGAAACTTTCATTTTTTTGCCAATTCCCATATTTAGACTCAATAACATCTCTCCAAACACCCTCCTCCCCCACCCCTAACCTCCATTTCCATTTTGTCAGTAATGCATAGTTGACTTTTTGTATATCCTTAACTCCCAAACCACCATTTTCCACAGGTTTGCATACTCTATTTTATGCAACCCAATGTATTTTCTTCCCTTCAGAATTCCACCCCCAGAGGAAATTGGACTATATTGTTCTAATAGCCTTGTAAACCTGCTTAGGAACTTTAAAAAAGGACATATAAAACAGTGGCAGTGTAGTAATTATTGATTTTGTTAAGCAGAGTCTGCCGGCCATGGATAATAATTTACCCTTTCACATAAATAGCCTAGCCTTGATCTTGTTAAAGGAATGATGAGTCTTGATTATGGCATAGGAGATTAGCTCACTTTCACATGCATCATCTCAATAGACTTGCATCTAAAGAGCTAGTAGTTGGACTACCTATGCTCTTTTAAACCATTGCATGCGATTTCAACATCTAGACCTCTTGAGCTGCTTCATATAGATCTGTTTGGTCCCTTAAGAACTATGAACCTAGGAGGTAATTACTATGGTCTAGTTATTGTAGATGATTATTCTAGGCTTACATGGACATTATTCATTGCTACCAAAGATGAAACCTATCATTCTTTTAAGAGATTTGCCAAAATTATCCAAAATGAGAAGAATTGCGACATATCTTCTATCAAGTCAGATCATGGGTAAGAGTTCCAGAATGAGAAGTTTGACAAATTCTGTAACAAATTTGGAATCAAACACAATTTCTCAGTACCAAGAACTCCACAACAAAATGGAGTTGTAGAAAAAAAAATCGATCTTTGGAGGAGCTAGCAAGAACACTCTTGAACAAAACAAATTTGCCAAAGTATTTCTGGGTTGATGCAGTGAGTACAACTTGCTATGTTCTAAATAGAGTGCTTATTAGACCTATCTTGAAGAAGACTCCCTATGAGTTGTTTAAAGGTAGAAAATCCAATCTCTCTCATTTAAAAGTTTTTGGGTGTAAATGTTTCATTTTGAACAATGAGAAGGATAACTTGGGCAAATTTGACTCAAAAGCTGATGAAGGTGTTTTTCTTGGCTATTCATTACATGGTCATGCATATAAAGCATATAATAAGAGAACCATGCTAGTTAAGGAATCCATGCATATTGCGTTTGATGAGACTAACCATAACATGCAGGAAAGCCCTGAGACAGGTGCAGATGATGAGGTTCCAAATGCTCAACAAGTTGATAACAAATTGGATAATAAATCTGAGGAAGCCAGTAAATTGAGATTCAACTAATTAAACAGTGAAATCAATCAATTGAATCTAGAGCTGATGGAAATACAATTAATTCTGGACTACCAACAGAATGGAGAGTTCCTAAAAATTTGTCACAGGATAATTTTATTGGTCAAGTTCAAAAAGGAGTATCAACAAGAAGATCCTTGAACAATTTTTGTGAACACATGGCTTTTGTATCACAAGTGAAGCCCAAAACTATAGCTGATGCAATTGAAGACAACAACTGGATCAATGCAATACATGAAGAACTAAATCAGTTTACTCAAAATGAAGTCTGGATAGTAGTTCCCAGAACTAAACAGATGAATGTTATTGGAACTAAGTGGGTATTCAAGAATAAACTGGACGAGCAAGGTGTAATTGTAAGGAATAAAGCAGGGCTGGTTGCAAAGGGATACAATCAAGAGGAAAATATAGACTTTGGAGAAACCTATGCACCAGTAGCCAGATTGGAGGCAGTGAGATTGCTATTAGCATATGCTTGCATGAATGGATTTAAACTGCAACAAATGGATGTTAAGAGTGCTTTTCTCAATGGATATATTGATGAAGAGGTATATGTAAGCCAACCTCTAGGTTTTAAAGATCTATGAATCTTTATTGTTCTTGATACATCTTCCTGTGTGTCTTGATTTTTCAAGAAATTGACTCAAAAGCATAAACTGAATTAAGTGATTTGTTCCTAATAATCTTTGAACAGTTTCTGAATTAAAAAATAAAGTCTTTCCAACAGATAAACTTGAAT
>Ga0209489_103767_pt1 | contig 29003 bp, 13 predicted proteins | sample SiratrowhiteBW_FD_187527 | JGI IMG/M metagenome (GOLD analysis project Ga0209489, IMG submission 187527) | Root nodule microbial communities of legume samples collected from California, USA - Siratro white BW (SPAdes) (version 2) | ecosystem: Host-associated > Plants > Roots > Nodule | place...
AAAAAAAAAAAAAAAACCCTTACCGTTGTACTAATACAAGTTTAATCATATTTTCTTTTTTCGTGTCGTGGCACATCTCTCATTATACATTTAACGAAAAAAAAAATGAGGATAAAGCACAAGAAAAAAATTGAATAAAATGATAATAATTATATGATACAATATGCAATTTAGCAAAAACATCCTGGTAAGAAAAATGAACGATGTCATTGTATTATTATATTTGTGTGGATAAATGGGAATTAAATTGTTTAAATTTAATTAATGATAAAAGAAAAACATTATTTTTGGTTGATTATTATGTAGATGGGTGTAGAATGTTCTAGGTCTCACCAAACAAGAAGCAGTAACAAAAATTGAATGGTGGAAACATTAAAAGGCGTTAAAACCTGATAGTGTCCTAGTGTTTGGTTCTGGTTCTTACGAGAGCCACGTCTCCTACTTGAGGCATGTGTGGACAAGCGAACCCACGTGAACCAATGACCTTTAGGACCTAGATACACATGACGTGGAACCCAAATACCCACCACAATACTTGCCCTCTAATTCTATTTAAACACCCTTCTTCACTTCTACTTCCATCATATCAACAGTTGTGAGAGTAGTAAAGCGTGGTTCATCAAGTTATCTTCATCAATTCTAAGTTTTTAGGTGCCAAGAAAAGCATCATTCTTATCAGTCCTCGGGTCTAGCAATTGTGATATTGTAACATTGTGTGAAATTTTTGAACTTTGACACTAAAGCAACTCATCTATGGCTGCCTCATCTTATGCTATGCAATCAATCCTGGCAAACCCTATGATGGGCGTGTCCGCCAGATCTAGGGTGAACCATTTTGGTATTCCTGCTATGTACATGAGAAGGAATGTTAGCCTGAGAGTCAGGGCCTTGGCTGAGGTACTGCATCACAACAATTTCAGATATCATAGTATATATAATGTTTCTTACATGTTGTAATGTCTTGAACTGTTCCCTAATATTTAGGAACAATCATATGTTATTAACCATTATTTTTTTTTCTGTTGTTATATATGCAGGAAGAGAAACCAAGGGAGCCAGCAGCCCCAGTTACACCACCACCATCAGTAGAACCTGTGCAACGACCAGCCACTACTGCCTCACCAAAGGTGAGGCCAGTGTTAAATGTTGAATGAAAGTTCACATTCTTCATGAGTTATTGATATTATTTTAAGTCTCTGATCTTATAATATTAGCCTTCCTATATTGACAAGATGGTTAATGGCAGGTGAGCACGAAGTTCTCCGATGTGTTGGCATTCAGTGGACCAGCACCTGAGAGGATCAATGGAAGGCTGGCCATGATTGGGTTTGTAGCTGCAATGGCAGTGGAAGTAGCGAAAGGGCAGGGTGTGTTTGAACAAATATCCAATGGTGGGATCCCATGGTTCTTGGGGACAAGTGTGGTTCTGACCCTTGCTTCCTTGATTCCACTGTTCCAAGGGGTGAGTGTGGAGTCAAAGTCTGGAGGGTTCATGTCCTCAGATGCAGAGCTGTGGAATGGGAGGTTTGCTATGTTGGGTTTGATAGCCCTGGCTTTTACTGAGTATGTCAAGGGAGGAACCCTGGTGTAAATAGTAGAGTAACTCACACGGAAATGGTCTCATTAATCTTTCCTGGTTAGAGAGACCAATCTATCTGTACTTTTTCTCAAACTATATATCATTAATCATAAGCAAATTTCATTACATCGATTGTCGTTTGACTTGTATAGGAACCTGTAATCATCACGATAACTATTACATTTAAAGCTTTAACGGAAAATAGATAGGTACTTGATGAATGGTATATATAACAGTAAATATAAACAGCAATATTATCCATCAAAATTAAAATACAAATATTTTAATACAACATGATGTCTTCATTAATATATAAAGAGGAAAATTTAACATATGAACATTTTTCTCAAAAAAAAATTACTACATAAATAGAGTAATAGAATTAAAGAGTAATTAATAAATATATATCATACGGTTCAAATGTCTATTGTTTCAGCATCAGGGTTTTTGGCAGCATCAGAGAATAAGACAACACAACAAACAATCGTAGCAAGTAGGTGTCATGCTATTAGTGTTTTGTTCCAAGTTGTTTTTAACACGATATAATAAATTGATAACCTTATAACCTGAAAAATTGATAACAGACTTACATCGTGCAGAGACCAGTTGAAAGTAAAATATAGTATGATGTAAAGCAAAGAAAATATAATTTAATTTGAAGTTACAGATACAAACACATTTTCAAACATAGTACAATAAGAGTAAAGAAAATTTATTTATTTCAAGTAAAACTATACAGGTAATATTTGCTACAATTGGAGAACGTACTGCTCTAGTTCGTATCTTCATTCTAAATTCATCCACTGGTTTCTATTTTAGAGGTAAAATGTTGTGACATTTCTAACCAGTCATCCCTTTTTCAAGGATTGTATATTGCAATGATTCGAATAAACAAATCGCACTAGAGAGTATCCCTAAGCACATTACATTAACGAAAACAGCACCCGTTTGTCCGTGTATAAGAAATATATTACAATTTAAAAAATGTTACAATAACTATCATAATAAATGCATAAGTTTTATTTGTAATATTTAGCAAAGGAATTCTCAATCGTATAAGGCATAATTGCAAAAAAATACATCATAATTATCATGTCAATAATACTTTATTGTTCAATTAAAACAATATTGATGAATGGTACAGACTTTATTATTATGCTGACACATAAAATACAGAGGCAATACAAAACGAGAGATTCCAAGACAAAAAGCAGTTAATTACCGAAGCACAAGGAAGTGAACACAGCTCCAAAAACTTATGATATGACATGGATATATTAGTGTCACCCCCTTATTAGTTACACGATATCTGAACTTCATCTACGGGAATGAATCTCTATACTCAAATTTATGAACAGAAAAGAATGAGAACAATACACATCTCAGCAGTTTTCTTCTTTTTCCAGAAATTGTATCTATCGCATATGTACAAATATTCACCAATAGAAACTATATCTTCAGCCAAGTTTGTAAAACCCAAGGTTACGGATCAAGCTGATATTCAGACTTGTCAAAATCACCATTTTGGAGGGTGCTTCCCACCACCCTATTTTCAAGTCCCTGCAAATCATTGCAAGTCAATGACCAAAACAATAGAAGAAGAAAGCAGTGTCTCATCCAATATAGATGAGATTAAGGTCATACTACAGTAAGTGATGTTGACCTAACACTATACCACACAGGACAATGTTATAAGACGGAAGGTGGGAATCAGATCCTTTGCCCTCTAATTAACGCGTTTAATAATAAGTCAAATCTAACGGGATGATTCAATTTTGGTCAAGCGCACGACCTTGGTTTCGTATTAAATAAATAAATGTGTCATCTATTGTGAATTACACAGATGGGATGTAAGAATGACAATGATGGTAGGCATTTATCCATCATAAAAAAAAAAAAAAAAAAAAAAAAAGTAACATAATAAACAAAAGCTAGAAGGAAGGTCATATAACCCATGAACAAAGAAAAAGAAAAAGAAAATGTACTGTTTGATTAGCTGTATGTACACACAGACAATAACAAAAAAGGAAGCAGAGGTTCAGATACATACTTCTGTTTGTAGATCAACTGGAAACAAATTTATGGCTCCTGTATTGAATGAGAATCCACTGAAGAGGACACAACTTATGCATTAGTGCATGCACAATGGAAAAAATAACATGGGAGAAAACAATTAACAATAAGTTAAGATAAAAAATAAGATAGATAACATTAATTCCTTGAGCTAGCGTTTTTCAAGTCTCAATGCATGATGATTATCAAGGTTTGCTACTTAATGAGCAAGCACATGCAATTTACAAGCAGGATGAAATGAAACAAGACCAACAAAATTCAAACTGAGTAAAATAATCATGAATAGCCTTCAGACAATGTGAATGAGAGGCTTCAGGAATCATACCAATGGGATAGCACTAGCTGCCAGACATAAGGGATAAAAAACTCCTCTGGATGACTCTCTTGTTCATATGTGAAGCGCAGTTGAGTAAACATCTGCCAAAAAAAGATACAACCTCAGAAAAACAAGACAATAATCCACATAATGATATTTCCACACAGAAAGCAAACCACAAATCAGAAAAATATATTTACAGCTTACCTTCATTCCATCACCCCTCCAAGAACGACAATTGACAATTATGACTTGGAGTACTTCATTGACTGACCAGTCACCATTCTCTCTTTGAGCATCCATATGACTATTGAAAAAATCTAATACCTGCAAATATTTAATAGATACATTTTTCAAACACCTGAGAAACATGATTAATTATACAAAGACAGTCTTCATTAATGTGACTAAAGATGCAACAAAACTTGCTCCTTCAAGAGTTACAAGATTTCAAAAGGGTTACGATATTTCGTAACTTTAATTTAAGTATAACAAATAATACGTACAGTATAAATGTTATCAATCAGTTCATTGAAGCGTGGATGATTCTTGAATGGCTGAAAGACTTCCTGCCTGTGCATTATTGCATACACTACCTGCACCGGTCACATAAGAAATCAGTAAGATAGATGTATAAGATTATAACGTAAATTTCAGTTATTGCAAACTAAATCAAAATAGACATTATATATCTTCTCAGTCAATCAAGTGAAGATCATCTACCTCAGGATTCCGAGGCAGTGCATAAGTCAGGATTGCATTTATTATTTCTAGTACAAGTCTCAAGAAGTCTGTGTAAATGTGCAATTCAGTTGACTGCACCAACAAATTATATAATTTAGAAAAAGGAATAATCTAAGTTTGTAATCAGTAGAATCACAAAAGCACCAACGCAGTACATACCATATCTTCTACAAGGTTGTTTCCTTCAAATGAGTTACCTTTTGCTGTATGCAGTTTATTATCTCTGCGTTCAGCTAATTTGTTATACCTATTAAGAAACACATATTTGGCCACATTTTAAACCACATATTACAATGTTCCAAAATTTGAGAATGGAATATTGTGAAGGTCAACAAAAGAGTGACATACTTGCGTGAAAGCATGTCAAAAAGGCTGACTAGTCTCTGAGATGCATATGCACTCAAACGATGAACATGAGGTGCCATGTTTGCCAAGGTTGCCAGACATGTTGTTTGGAGATAGACATCCTATCATAATTCAACAAAAAACATAATGATCAAAGGAGATATATATATATATATATATATATATATATATATATAAAAAAAAAAAACAAACAATTTTATTAGTTTTATGAACATGAACTACATAGGTAGACAAGGATCAGAAGCACTTCCTAGATTGAAATATGCAAATTCTACTGGTATATGTTATCATACTTTGTATGTCATCAGGGCCGTCAATAGACATGCACTTTAGAGTCTTAATCCCAGGCTTATAGAGTTGTAAACTTAATGTCTGTCCTTAAAAATATTGGTTCTATTCATGAATACTACTTTTAATACAATGTCCAAATATCCTATTTTCTCACACTAACTAAAGATAGCAACACAAATTTGTTTAATAAATGCAACTTAGAATTCACGTACTTGAGTGAAAATTATAAAACTGAGATAGAGACTTTCAGGTATGATAATTGTTGAATACGAGTTACAGTGATAGTAAAGGAAAATACCAATGCATGCCCTTCCCAAATATATATTAGAATTTCACAGGGGGGTCTAATTTCTTGGGTGAACGGTGTAAATAGTATGCATGTCCAGTGCAGTTTATCAGCAGAAGCAAATCCAGTTTTGAGCATTTGAGGTAAAGTATCCATAATTCAATTATAATGGGATGGAGTATTTTACATAAAAGAGAAACATCACAATTAATAGCATCAGTCACTTTACACATTCAACTAATAAAGTCATAATTCATACAAACTCAGAACGGTGGCACATGTCTCAATAAAAACCATATTAATTGGCCAATATATTAGGTATTTTTTTCATATAATATATGTTATGTCTGAATTAAGTAATCACGAGATAAATTAACAGTCCATCTCTGTTTAAGATTCATACCCGGAGTTTCGACAAATTATACTGTACTGTTCTGATAAGAATTACAACCATGAAAGAACCAAGAGATGTCTGATGGAGAAGGCGTTCTTTGTACCATGGGACACCAGTCAATATCTGTCCATTCATATACCACATTAGCATGTAGCACAATCCACGCATTTTTAGGAAAAAATCTAATGCCAAAAAACAACTTTTACCAGCTTATGAATGCTCGCATTAAAAGAAGAATCTTGACTGAGTATGAGAAGAATAATTAGCAACATGTAAATTTGATTAGCCGTCCTTGTTGAAGCATTGTATAGAGCTTCCAGAATTGGCATTAACTGTTAATTTCATAAGATAAAAAGGTATAAGAATAAGGCTAATCTTCAGTCATTCTACTGTATCATCAGATTGTTAATATATCACATGATAATCAAGTAAATACATGTTTTACAAAGCAATAATCATCAACATAGCATAATCAGAAATTCTTCCTGACTTTTAGATATATAAATAATTAATTCTTTCCCACTTTCTTCATAGGAGAAACTTAAGTTTGCTGCTTCGTACCAATGTATCCAGATCTGTCCGCACCAATACATACTCCAGAAAGGCAGAATTCCCTTGCAACAATGAGTAAAGCAATAGGACAGCTGCCTCGTCAGCTAAGCACCTGCAGAGGATAAACTTTGAAAAGTTAAAAAAACAAACTAGTGTGTAAAATTCAAAAATAATGAATTGCAACCACTATGAATGTTATATATGTAAAACTAGTACAATTAATAAAATGTCCAAAGTGACAAGTCCAAGAAACCTTGAAATATCTAGAAGCAGGGATTGTAAACGACCCTCGTTACAAAACTGAAAATCACTTGCCACAAGGCACAAGAGCCTCAAACAATGAATTAAACTAACAGGGACATAAAGTGGCAAATAGCAAGTATATGCCTGAAACATGTAAGACAAAGAAATCTGTAACTAATTGAAGACCAAACATGATGGCGGGTGGAGGGAACAACGAGTAATTCTTATTTCTAATTTATTTTACTTTTTCCGTCCCTTTCTTTGATGTAAGAATCAATTGGTGAACAGAGTGTAAGAAACAAGTTCTCTAAATGTCATAATAAGACTGATGGACAACTAGGTACACATTCTAATTATGTGACATTTGACATACAGAAGTTTTGACTTATCATGATAACAAACAGTTTACAAACATGCAAATTGAACTACCACACTTTGCAGAGATGGACTCAATTAAAACCATAGCTTAGCATGAAATGGATGTAGTATGTTAATTGTCAGAACCTACAGGAGCAAGAAACTCACATCCCAAGTGTATCAAACAACGAAGCAAAGGGAAGTTTTATGTGTCGAGCACTATGCGCATTGCCCTCAATGTCTACACGATCCACTGCATTTAAAGGTCTGATAAAAAAATTGCTATCATCCTTAATCAATTAAAATACCATAAATACATACGAAAAATACATTACATTCACAATCAATTGCATGTTCTAATGCCTTGCAGTAAGGATTGTCAGAAAACTGGGAATTTTCTTTGAGTAAAAAGTCTGACGTGGAAGATTTACTCGCATAGTCCTCACTCACGACACATTTATGATAATGAACGAGAACAAGCAGCACGTGAATACTGATATCTGCAATAGGATTTTTTGAACCTTCACCACTCGAACTGACCAAATAACTAAATGGAAATAAAACAATATTTGCTGCAAGGTAAAAATACAAAAAACCACATATCAGTAAGTTTCCAAACTTCACACGAGAATCTTTGAGCAATTATGTTAGTTATATTCAGAAAGCATCTACAGCCATCATACCAGCTGCGGAACCAACTCTCTGTAGCACGCTACTCTGACTTCCATCAGACAAGACGGAATAAGTTGCCCTATTAAATGGAACATCAGAGCGCCTCATGAAGTTTAGAAGCAATCTGCCAACAACTGAACCAATCAGAGAGCTGTCCTGCAAAAATCACAATGCACAGATGTTTACTTTCTATCTGCTAATACCCAATAACTCAACATCCAAGGTTTGGTGTTAAAATATCAAGTTTTAACCTGGGCCATTGCTGCATCAAGAAAGGGGTTCACATCATTGGGTCCAGGAGATGACCCAGACAGAAGCTGAGTTGACATTGCAATAATCATGAAATTAAGCAGCTCTAGGTGTAGGAGAAATGTGTCTGGACTATAATAGTAGTATTAAATTGTCAGACAAAATAGCTCACTCAATAACTCAACAAGAATAAGCACGTTAAATTATTCATGAGTAATGATATACCTCACTTCTACTGATGCTATAAAGTTCAGCACATTCCGCATAACAAAACTTTCAATGGTTTGATCTGTATTATAATAAAAATTGAAAAACAAATAAGAGATTTGAATAATACTGGAAATACAGCCATAAAAACCAAAAAAGACTTGAAAGGGGAATATGACATAATTCAGAAATCCAATAAAAGTAAGGAAGTTCCAGTTAAAACCCATGTTTTATGTCACATCAAGCATAATAAGTTGACACTGAACCGAACATTTCTCACTCAGTAGGAATCAAAATTAAGTTTCAGTTTCATACGAATCTTGAGTTCAATATAATTTATATGTTACGTTTGCACAGTTTAATTCTATGTCTGAAACAATGAGTCATACATACCTCTCAAAACATCCTTCAGTACAGCCTCATTATCTCCAAGAGACAGGTATAACTGGATATCCCCTTGGACACTTTCAATCAAGTACTTTAAAAATATTGAACTGAAGTACACTGCATTAACAGCTTTTTCATAAACCAAGGGCGATACACCAGATGAAGACACGGACTCTTGCAAGCAGCAACCTAGGTGGAACAAAATCTTGGCAAGATGTCTGGTGTGACAATTGTTTTTGGCTGCAAAACAATTAGGAGAAAACCAATAACCAAATGTTCAAAATAAGATCTTACCACGGGGGAAAATCACTCTCCTAAACAGTCAATACATAAATTAACAAATCATAAACTAAAAGTTCAAACAGAGTTAAACTATAAATCACTAAGAATTACTTCAATTAGAAACTCAATTTCTTTAGAAAATAAAATCACCATTCTGAAGTTCCTGACATTATCATAATTTAGAGATAGGAAAACCGTACTCCTTCAACATTCTGAGCCATTAACCAATAGTACATGCCACGAATTGAACAATTGAAACCTCTGCTTCAAATCATTACCATTCTAAGCCTAAAAAACGATGATCAAGAAAGTAATTAGAACACGGCAAACCTAATAGCTCGCAAGCTTGTTGAACACGTTGAGCCGGCCATTGGACATTGAGAGGAAGCTCCAGCAATTTCTGCCAGAACTCTGACGAGAGAGGGAAGGGCTGGTCACCGACAAAAGTTCCGATCAGATACTCCGCCGTCTCCGGAGAGAATGTGCCACTCTTGCGCGGTGTTGACGGCACAGACCCCATTCGAAGAAATAAGGGTTTTTCTCGCGATGTGGTCGTCGATACAGAGCGAAATCCCGTGGACTCTAATTTGGTGTCAGATTCAGGGCGACGGCATTGCGCGAAAACAAGTGAAGAGATCAAAAGGGTTTGATCCGAAGGCAAAAGCGGAGATGGGTTTTTAAAATCTCGTGAAGGGAACACAGGGAGTGTAGAAGGGTGAAGAACCGCAACAACGACAAGGAGCTTCGAAACGAAGGTTTTGCAGAGAACTTAAGGTCTTGTTTGGATGTTTACGCGTTTTGCCGTTTTTATTTCGCTAAATCGCACTTTTGAATTGTTAAAATCCAAACAGTATACATTTCATTTTCGTCAAAATACAAATTTTCTTTTCTTCTTTTAATTTTATAAACAGCGCTGCAAATAAAACAAAAAATAGTAATAGGAATAGTATGGATATTTAGGTTTGATATGAAAATGGTGAAAGATCTGAAAACTTGTTAACTAAATGACGTAATATATCAAATAATAAAACTTAATAATATGGAAATAAAACATTAGGGCATTATTTTAATGATGCAATGTGCATTTAGCCTAATGCTTGACTAAAATCCAATGCGCTTCTGCCTGATCGTGTGCCAAACATGTGAGTGGAACAGGGATAGTAAAAAACACTTTTTTTAATTGTTTGGTATTATGATGTGCACATAAAAAAAAATTAAAGTAAATAAAAATTTCTTAGTTCGTAAATATGTATTCATTAAATAAATATTAGGCTTCTCTTACAATCATGTCTTTTTATTTGTGTACGGTAAGAAAATGGTGATATTGAAATGGCTAAAGTTTAGTATGATTTTTTACATTTTTGAAGAATTTAATATTTTTTATGTTATAAAATATGTATATTTTGTATTCTTTTATCATTTATAGGATTTTGATATCTCTATGTATAATTCTGGTTTCTATTTTTTATATAAAAATGTTTGAATAAAATGAATCTCTATCCCTTACATTAATAATTTAATGTAATAAAATCATTTAGAACCAAGGTCAGATTTCTGTAGAATAATAATTTATATTAATGTGTTTGTATCCTAAATTTTCGCAACTAGCGGCATATCTATAGTGTGTGTGATAATGGTTTAAGTAATGAATCATATAACAGTAGTTATATTTTTAATATTATTGAAATTCTAGAGCTGTTTGGAAAACAATAAATTTCTAACAAGTGAAGTAGAAACCCGTCGTAAGGGATGAACGGCGTTAAAAATGTTAATGGAATTAATAAAACTTCACTTTCCACGGCCAAGCTTACAAAGAAAGAAAACAGAGTTTTATTTTAAAAGATGTCAAAGAATGACGGGTCCATTCGCATTCCACATAGTTAATAATCTGCCACGCGTATAATAATAATAATAATAATTATTATTATTATATAATTTAATTTAAGGTTTATATTAATAAACCTTAAAAGAGAATAAGAAAAAAATTGTTTATGCAACGTACTACTTGATCAAAATTTTAATTGAATTTTGACATAAAAAATCTGAAGAAAAATGTTTTTTTCTTAATTTTGTATTAAATCTATTTTTATAAAATTATTTAAATTCTATAACAGTTGATTTAAATTTTTTATAAAGAATAGAGATTATTAAAGTATATATTAATTTTGAATAAAGTTTTTTCAAACATAATAAAGTTTGAATAAAGTGTTATTGGGGGTTGGTGGATCCGATGATGGACGGAGGTGGCACCAAACGCGGAAATCAATGTCGCCTTCGCTTCGACTTGCTCGCCATTTTCATTACATATTCATTATTTAATCACCGTTTACTCTTTCAATTTCCCTTTATTCGTGTTTTAGATTTTTCAGATTTTAAAATTAATTATTATTTACATTTTTATAAAATAATTTATTTTTATTTAATACTATTCTAAACAAAATACTCGTACCAACCTAAATTGTTTTATTGTTAGTCACAAAAATATTAGATGCGAAAAATATTATTCAATAATCATTAATACATTGCAATGGGTAAATCAATTAGGTAGGAGAAAAATCCTAAATATATTATCTATTGAGAAAAGTGTAAATATATTTTTGATAATTTTTTTCTATTTCACCATTCATTTACATTTTTTTTTCAAATATACTAACAATATTTTATTTTGCTTCTCATCGTGTTAACAAGTATCCCGGTCAAAAAATAGAAGAGGTGTTTCGCCGACAATTCAATGTTATTATTACTTTGCTTGGTCTTGTATCTTTTATTTAGAGTTTGTTTTTTCTATTGACGTTACAATTATATTTTCCTAATCAATGGTCCATAATTCCTGGTGGTTCCTTTAATTATTATACTCATTTGATTATACCTAAAAATAGATATCCTACAGAGCCCTCAGAATGACTTTGATTCATCTTGATGAATTATAAACACGTGGATCGTAATTTCTCGTGACCTACTGGGCCTAAAGGCCCATGTGACTAGTATGGCATTGATATTTAGGGTACCATATAATTCCGTAAATAATATCATAATACGCATCTTCCTATTCTCAAACACGAGCAAAGAGTCTATCATACAAGTAGCTAAATAACTAACTTCAGAATACACATCAAAATACTTTAGCTAAGATTTTGGTTTTATCTCCTCTCTTCATAGTTGTTCAGTTTAAATATATAATTTCAAAGAATCTTTATTTTTATAAAATGCCGCTAATTTCGAAGTCAATCTTGAGTTTGTTCAGGTAAAACCCCTTATTTGGGATTGGTTTGAGAGACGTTTGAAACTCTTTGAAGATTTGAGGGAAGTTGAAATTTCAATATCTCTTTGAGGAAGCCATCAATGATTTACTTGATTCATTGAGTTTTTTCATCTGTGAGTGATCTCTAGTTTTATCATTAGTTCAGTTTTTGCATAATTATTAGGTCAAAATCCAAGTCCCTTGATTAAAACATAAAAAATTATTCCGCCAGAGTCAAAAGAAAAGGTGAGAATATGGAAAAATTTAAGAGTAGTCATGGGATGTTCCAGAATGATGAAGAGACACGTGCCGGCACTGGTCATCAATGTCATGTGCAACCTTATCAGCAAGACAGAAAATTGAAGCAAGCAACCTCTGCTCCAATCCAATTCAGTTCAACATCATCAAATTTTACGCAACTCAAGGGAGCTACTCTTTTAGCCTTTTCAATTATTTTTTCCATTAAAGGAAATAAATTAGCATTCATCTTTCTTCAAACAATTTCACTTGCATGTCTTGCTATCACTCTTGTTACATATGCTCCATGTTAGTACGCATGTGACTCACAGGTGATAATCATTACTGCCATCTCTTTCTTAAGCTGCAATATTTATACATGCTAACTAATTTTTCAGCTTGGGTTTTTCACTAATTGACTATTATACTCGAGATTACATCTAAAGTTGATGCTAGGAGAAAGCTAACAAAGCACTTCTACATCATTCTTCAAAAATGATTAAAATAGAATTAAAATATTGCGAGATATACACTATACCACACTACGTAAAATGATGTCTGTCAATATTTTAGTTTTTTAAAGTATTTAATTGCAAAGAATATATTTAATTCATTTTTATAATATTCAATATAACTATATTTTTCCACATATTAAATTTCTTATAAATGTCCTAATGTGAAATTTATTTATTTTTAGTCACAAATTTCTTAAGTTGGTCTGCAACCCTACCAAGAAGCCCTTCTAAAGAGATGCCTTGGCATCTTGAAGTGGAAATCACAAATGGCATGAAATCATATGTACCTAAACAAGAGAGTTCCTCCACAACTCATTGCAACAAAACTATATAAACATTTTCACATGAGATGTTAACTTGAAATAAATTTGACATAGAATAATTGAGAAAACCATGAGAACAGTGTATATTTCTTGATAACTGCATCAAAAGGTGTCAATTTCTTGACAAGTGGGATAAAAATTTGACAAGAAAGTCAGTTTAGCATGTTCAGTATCAACACAAAAACTGGTCAGAGAAGTGTATATATGAATTAAGGAGATACTGCCATTCATTGAAGTAATAGCTAGCCTTTACAATCTCCTATTTAGGACTAGAGGCCAAATAACCAAGTTGCTGAGCCAACACATCAACACCTACTACACCTTGATCTTCAATCTCCTCATTCAGCAAATCTTGCCAAAACACTTCATCAATATCCTTATCTGTACTACTCTCAAGTTGAATATAATCTCCCTCCATTCTCTTTTGGCTTCCAATTTGCTCCTCCAGATTCAAACCAAGGTCAATATCAGGTACCTCAAACTCCAATACCTTGTCAGTGTATACTTGTGGTTCAAGTTTAACGAAACTTGAGTACTCTTCAGCACTGCAATCTAACTCTCCTACTTCAACAACATTACTAGGCCCTTGATCAAGACTCCTCCTCTTCTTGGAAAAAGCTTCCTCCAGCTCCTTTCTCAGCTCCTTTTTCTGAACCAATTGTTGCATGAAGTTGGGATTCTGCATTGCCCTGGCCAAAAAATTCATCATTTGTTGCTGTTTCTGTTCCGTCCTTTTAAGCTTTCCTTCCATTGCTTGAATGTGAACTCTAGTATTCTGTTGCTGTTGTCTGAGTTTCACCAACTCCACCATAAGAACTTGCCTGTCACGCTTCAACCTATCAACTTCTCCATCTAATCCAAACTGCCCCACCTCAACACAAGGATCCACTCCTTGCTGCATCGCATGAGATTGATGATTTGTTTTCCGCCTTCTAATGCTCTTCAAAAGAACCCTTTGCCCTCTAAGAAACATCTCATTAGCAAACTCCCACTTATCTGGATCAACCTTTTTAAACCCCTACAGTCATACCAAATTCCTTCTATAATTCATTTTCAAATCTATTAAAAACACTGTCGTACAATGGTTTGACAAATGAATATGATCATCAAACACTTTACCTAAACCACTGTGAGTGACCAGTTTATCACGCCTTAAATATATTAAGATATACAACATCACTGCAACTTAAAGGTGAATACCAATACTGCCTTGCATCGTTTTATGTTGCAAGTTTTCTACTTTTCTTTGGGAAGTGGGGGAACCTAATAAACACAAAAAATGGGGACCAACCAAACCTACCAGTGCCAAACATGATAACTGAAGATGCAAGAATTAATACTAACACATCAATTCATGCCAAAGAAAACGATTAAGGTTATATATCGATCGTTGCATCTAAAAGCAATCCGTAATGAAAACAACATTTCATTTCACCACAGTAATAAAAACTAGCTAGGAGAAGAATAAAATATACATCATATTGGATAATTGGAAGCAGAAAGAGATGTTACTGACATAGGTGTTGAGTTGCCTGACAAAACTGGAGAAATTGTTGTGCTTGAAGAATCTGGGCAGAAGGGTTAGGGAAAAGGCCTGTGGATCCCAAACGATGAAGCTGTTGTTCCCCGTGCTCCAGGAAATTATATGGTTAGTGGAAGGGTCATCGACAATGTCGTACGTTTTTGTGAGGAACGGTGGAGGACCAGTTTCATGAAGCCCCTCAACTGGTTGAGGAACAATCATTATTGGCTGCGGATCATAGCCGCCATAAAAGGAAGAACTTTCTCCAAGAAACTCTTCCTTCACTCGACCTTGATGATCCATGTTAGAATATATGTAGAACTCAAGAGCTTTGATGTAGCTACGCTTTGACCTTGTTATGAGGCTCTCTTAAGAGCTAGCTATCGAAGGAGAGGAACCAACACAGAATATTATGCCAAGTACAAGAAACTAATTCTCCACCTCGTGACTTACTATATATGTTTCAAATTCTACACCCAATGTCCTATATTGATTCTGACACGAAAAGGATTGTTCTTGACAAAGATGGTTAGTAAAAAAAAACTATGGAAGGAGCTAGTAAATGCAGTATAGTTAAACTATTGATAAAGGAATTTGGCAAATGAGTTTTGAATAATGACAAAGTGAAAAGAAAGAACAGTTGTATTGCTATATAGGTCATACAACAGAAACATGGAAGAGAGAGAAAGGGAGAGGAATGGAGCAATGAATGTAGACTGGAATGATGTTATGGTATGATGAAGGGAGGGAAAGTTTTGGATCAGAGCGACGTGGAAGAAGGAGAAGCAAGTACAGTGTGAATTTTGTTGATATTATAATTGGGTGTTGTTGGTACCTTTGTTCTTTTCCCGTTTTGCTTTTTGTTTTTGGGCTGATGTATTGGTATGAGTGATAGGGTTATGGAGAAGGTAAAGTAGATGGGAAGAGAGATCTAACACAGATTTTTCTCTTCTGTGATTCATTATGATTGTTTATTTTCCCCTTTGGGAAAGCCATTGTGGCTTGCATTAATTAGTTTAGTTGTGAGTCACCCAACAAGAGGCAAAAGAAGGATAAGATATTTGTATATTATAATGGAGAATTCCCTTTGGCTTTTGTTTGTGTTTTTTGTCAACGGCTAGGGTTATGAAAAGAGAGGCATCACCACATGAGAAAACAAAGAAGTTACCAGACACATTTACTTTATAATTTGTTTTTGTTTTGTTTCATGCTGTCACTTTTTGTCGCTTTCCTTTTATTTTGCTCTTCAGGTGTAGCTTTCCCAATGGAGGAATTACCCACACTTCCCTTTGATTCACAAAGCTATTTTTTCAACTTACCCGTGTATCGTATTTTTATTATATATTAATATTAAGTGAGAGTGTGAGAAAACTGAATATTAACTATATTTAAAATATTTATTTATTATAAATTATAATTAGATATAAAAATAATTTATTTCTTTCTTTCTACCTATTAAAAAGTAAAGTATTTATATATTCAAAGAGATCCACCTACAACCTTCAACGAGAAAGGGTCAAACTACTCACATCAAGTGCACGATATATTTTTTTTTATTTCACAATCCTAATATTATTTCTCACGTATTTTATTTTTATTTTTCTCTCGTGTATTTGCAACATTATCTTGAATGAGAGGAACCCGATATTTATTTTGTGTACTCGTTTTCAGTACAAAAAGTGATAAATAGAAATCGGGGAACTGTTTAACTTTTTTTTTAGTTCTGAAAAAAGAAAAATAAGAACAAATCATAAAATTCGATAATCAAACATTTATAATTTCTTTTTGAAAAAAACAGTTGTGATAAGACATTTATATTTCTTGTATTGGAGGTTGGTCAATTCTTAACTTGGTGACAATGAATCTGAACCCAGACACGTGTCGTTATATAGATAGAGACATTTTCACTCCTCAAAAAAGAAGAAACAGTGACTTCAGATATCTCTCGCTACGGAATCTCCTCTTATGCATAATTCTTAAATACATAAACTACATTTTGAATTTAATAGAATGTATTATAGTTTAAAATTTTCGCATTGTTATTTTGTGAAATTATATATTAATGTTTTACGACAATTATTCTAAAATATATTAAAACTCATTTTTAATTAACTAATAATATATTTTTTTGTGCAAAAGTATCTTTATAATAAATCTAAAATGTTTTTTACCAAAAGTCAAATTTTAATTTTTAAAAGATTAATCTCTATTTTATTTTATTTTTCATATACACAAGAAGAACTAGGAGGAATTAAGCCTCCAATGAGAGGAATAAACATTAATAAATAATTCAGTTCATTGTTAGATTTAAAAATGAATGATAAATAAATTTAGAGAGTAAATTTATTCCTCGTTGTCTAAAATAATTTTAAAAATATAATAAAATCTTTAACTTAATTTCATTTTTGTCCTTAAAATTGATAACCTAATTTTAGTTTCTAAATTTAAACCGAATCATCTTACGCAGTTAAAAACAAAATACACTATTTTAGTCTCTCGAATTATTGTTTAAAACTTAACAGCGATTTAGAAAAAATGTTTAATTCTTTATATTTAGTATTTAAAAATTAAAAAAAGCACATTTTACTAAAATTAAAAATACAATAATATTTATTTTCAATTCTAAAAGCAAAATTAATTGTTTTGTAGATAAAGTTCTTAAAATATTTCTTTTAAAAAGAAAAAAGATTAAATGTGTTGATGGTAGGTAGCCAAAATAAATATCTAGCCGCACCAATATTATTTTATTCCAAAATAAATTCACCAATATGTTAGTATTATTATTTAATATATAAATACAATATTATTTATTTTTATCAAATATTTTAATAACTTTATATACAAAATTATTTGGTGAAAGTCCAAAATAATATAAAAATATAAAATTTTCTTCTTATCTTTAGGCAAAAGAGCAAGCTCCAATATATTGTAAGTAATATACCATCCATATATTTTTATGCCATATGCAATTAATTTATCTACTTAGATTAATATTAATTAGAACCTATTGAAAGCTCAAACATGCTCATTTTTCTATTAAACAAATAAACTTAATTCTGCAGTTTTGAATAGTTTAAAAATGTTACATTACCAAAAAGAAAAAATAGGTTGTACTTTATCAAAATATTTATTGTTAGTACAATGGATAACTTATTTGGTATATTTTTCCTATAAATTTATAGTAATATTTAATTCATTTATTTATAAAATAATTTTACATTCAATATTATTTTATAATTATTATACATATAACTTTAACTTTCAAGAATTATTTTAAATTTGGAATCATAATCTCAACTAAAAATCCACTATTCTTGCCATTGTTATTATAATTTTTATATACAATTATGCTTATTTATTATTAAAATTGACAAATTTTGTTTTGTTGTAATTGAATAAGTCATATTAACGTAATATGATTTCATTCTAAAAATATCGTATATACATGATATAATTTTAGTTTGTTCAAAATGAAATTATATAGTGTCGATGCAAATATAAAGTTATATAAAAGATATAAAGCTTCATTATAATTTAAAAAATAAAATAGAATGGTGTTGGCATAATTTCATTTAAGAAGTATTTTATATTAAAATAATGCTAAACTAACACAATCTCATTTTAATTAAAACAGTCATGTTATATAAGCATAAATTATTCATTTACGTAATTAAAAAAAATTATCAATTTTGATAATATTTGAGTATAGTATTAGTTGAAAAGGTCTTTTATTGAAATTACAAAATTAATTATATACAACACTAAAGAAATTAAGTTTAAGTTTTATTTTTAAAATAAAAGAAATTTTAAAGTATGTCCAATAATAATTGAAAAAATAAAAGTTGAGAAGAAGAAAAATCAAATGTCAGCTATAAGATATTTGGCTCTTACAAGCACCGGTCTTAGAAAAAATAAATGATAGTATAATTAAAATAGGTGAAAAATGTTCATAATTTGACTAAAATCTAAGCTTTACAATTACATTCATTACTTAACACACCAGTAAAGGAGCTGCAGGGGACACGTGGCCAGATATTGTTTCATCTTGAATAGAAAGACACGTGTAAACTTAACTAATAATTTTAGTATAATTATAATTATAATATTATAATAACATTGAAGATTAGAGATCTGAGTAGAAGCATATAGAATATGCCCGACACCACCACAAAGTTTGCTCAAACTGTACCATTGATATTACTGCTCATTAATTTCCTTTTACATGTTTTTATTACATTACTTATGTTTGTCCTGTTCTAATCACCACCCAATCCAAAACAAATACCACAAAATTCACATGATACAACTAAAAGAATGCAAAATTAAATTCCTGAGCTTCCTTCAGTACATTAGTTACATGGAAAAAAAAATTAAAAATAAAGAAATATCAACACTACAAAGGTAAGGTCTAGTCAACTTACAATTTCTAACATATTTTCTGTCTTCGTAATGGTCTAATTCGTATAATTGGTTGGTACTTATTTTATTAATAAAATTATGTTGAATTTGATTAATATTTATTTAATTGAGTTTAACTTTGTAAAAATAAATAAAAAATGATCATCTTAAAAAAATTAAACAACAGTTTATTATAAAAGAATTTAATAATTAACTTATTTTCTTTATTATTTTACATTATTTACTTTTAATTTCTTATATAATTAAAAGAAGATTAACTTTCCTCTATAATATCACACATAATATATTTACTAATAAACGGCCTAATATGTTACTTTTAGGAATATATAAAATAATCAATCAAATATTTCATTTAATATTTATATACTGATATTTTCAACTCTGGTTGTATTTAATATTTTGGAATTTTTTGTGTTTTGATATTTCTTTACTCTTCTTTCTTTAGTGTTTACATTAAGGATGATAAAGTCTATATTGGAAGAAGAATTCGAGGGAGAAATCAGAGAGATCTCGAATAATGAGAACTGAACCACATCATATATAAGGGAATGACACCACCTTCAACCCAAAATCTTAAGGCGTTGGGTTTGTGAGTCTTTTTTTTTATATGTTGCTCAACTTTCTCATTCCTACCCAACATGGGACTTACACTCACACTTAACACCTAACAATCTCCCCCTCAAGTGAGAGTTTCTCCTCCACATTGATACACTCCCCCTCGAGCGGAAGTATTCTCAAACCCGAGTACATTACTCATTACCCCTTCACTTGTACCGCCGTTCACAATTATACGGGACACGCTTGCCTGAAATCACCATTAGGAAGACTTTCGATACAGGGTCAAATTGTACTCGCCCAAGCCGTAAACCAACGGCTCTGATACCACTTGTTGAGAAACTCACGCTATAAACACAGGAATGAACGAAGATGAAGAAAATAGAGAACACAAGATTTAACGAGGTTCGACAATTTGTCTACGTCCTCAGGAGCGTTTGAGCGGTTGTGTTTTGTTATTAGATAGATCAACAAACTCACTAGGGTTACAATTACATATGATTATATAAATAACCCTAAACAAGGTACAATAACCAAAATATCCTCGCACTCCTGGCCCAGCCCATAAAGCCTATAACTTCCCCTATTGGTATTATGAGCCATACTTAACAAATCTTCACCTTGGCAAATATACGCCCCCTTAGAAGATATACAATCCGGAAGTATCAAACACATAGTGGGTTGGACTACTATGCTTCTCTAGCAACTATAAACATTCAACAAATTCAAGTAATGCTTGAACTTGTCTGTGGTAACTGGCTTGGTTACCATGTCAGCTGCATTCTCCTCAGTACCAATCTTCTGCAACACTATCTCACCAGATGCAATCAACTCTCTGATCTTGTGAAACCTCACATCAATATGCTTTGTTCTAGCATAATATATATGGTTCTTTGCTAAATAAGTAGCACTCTGATTGTCACAATGCAACTGAACTCCACCTTGTTGAACACTCAATTTATTTACTAACCCAATAAGCCACAAAGCTTCTTTTGCAGTCTCAACTACTGCCATGTATTCAGCTTCAGTGGTAGATAATGCAATAATAGACTGGATAGTTGACTTCCAACATACAGGTCCTCCACTGATAGTAAAAACATACTCAGTTGTCGACCTTCTGTTATCCAAATCACCTGCATAATCTTAATTCATATATCCAATAACCAAAGGATCACCCTGTTAATTACCAAATACAATGTCATGCCCCACAGTACCTCTCAAGTACCTGAAAATCCATTTGACTGCCTCCCAATGTTGCCTACCTGGTTTAGACATGTACTTGCTAACTTGACTAACAGCATAAGCTAAATCAGGGCGAGTACATACCATTGCATACATTAAGTAGCCAACAGCACTAGCATAAGGAACCTCTGCCATGTCTACAACCTCCTTATCTGTCTTAGGACACTGGTTTGAACTGAGCTTAAAGTGATTTGCCAATGGAGTGCTCACAGGCTTTGCATTGCTCATTCCAAATCTGTCTAGTACCTTCTCAACATAACTTTGTTGAGATAACCACAATTTCTTTGAGCTTCTATTCCTACGAATCTCCATCCCAAGAAATTTCTTTGCATCACCTAAGTCTTTCATATCAAATTCTTGACTCAATAAAGCTTTCAAACCAACAACATCATCCAAATTTTTCGCAGCAATCAACATATCATCAACATACAGTAGCAGAAAAATAAAAGAACTATCATCAAGACTCTTTACATAAACACAACAATCATACTCACAACTCTTGTAACCAATCTGAATCATGTAGGAGTCAAACCGTTTATACCATTATCTTGGAGACTGTTTCAATCCATACAAAGATTTCTTCAACCTACAAACCAAATGTTCATGTCCAGGTTGAGAAAAACCCTTTGGCTGCTGCATATAAATTTGTTCCTCTAAATCACCATGCAAGAAATGTGTCTAACCACAGGAGAAAAAATCTCATCATAATATATCCCTTTCTTATGTGAAAACCCTTTTGCTACTAGGCGAGCCTTGAACTTTTCCCCATCTTTTTCTGATACTGTTGGCTTCCTTTTGTACACCCATTTGCAACCAATAGCCTTCATTCCTTCAGAAAGGCGTGCTAACTCCCATGTCTAGTTTTTCTGCAAGGATTCCATCTCTTCTACCATTGCACCCATCCAATTCTCTCTATCCTGGCTAGTGATAGCCCCTTGAAAACTGGTTGGATTCTCACTGGTAATGTTAAGAGCAAAAGAAACCATATCCTCAACCCAATATGGTTGGAGCTTTTACATTGGTGTGTCTCTCTCTATCTCTTGCAAGATTATAGTCCTGCAAATAAACTATACTAGAATCATCTGATGCTGGATTAAAACTTACTTTCAATTCTTATAATGAGAACCTTGGGGAGATCTCAAACAATGAGAACCGAGCCAACCCATATAAGAAACCCATATAAGAGAATGACACCACCTTCAACCCAAAACCTTAAGGCGTTGAGTTTGTAGGTCTTCTTTTCTTATATATTGCTCAACTTTCTCATTCCTACTCAATGTGGGACTTAGACTCACACTTGGATACCTAACAAATCTTCCCCTCAAGTGAAAGTCCCTTCCATATTGATACACTCTCCCTCGAGCAAAAACATTCTCAAACCCGAGTACATTACTCATGACCCCTCACTTGTACCGCCATTCACACACATATACAGAACACGTTTCCCTGAAATCACCTTCAGGAGATCTTCCCAGATTTCTCCCCTCAAATTATCCCAACAGTCCAAAACCTCCAAAGCTCATCCTAAAAGAACAATTATCACTTTCCATAAAAATATTCAATAGCCACCGTGAAATGTAAATAAAACTTTTATTTTCAAATTATTAATTTTATAATAATTATAACATAATTTATTTTAGCATATTAATATTTTAAAAATATCTTTTACTGATTAAATTGCCCTTTCTACTCTCTTTTCTTTCCATTCCCACTCACCCTCTTAACATATAATAATAGCAGACTTTACCATAACTTTTCACATTGCCAAAAGATTAATGAGAACTCATGAAATGTTAAAACAGTTCAACTAATGGTAAACCGATCTTCACATTGCATTAGAAAACATTTTCTTACACAAGATCCATTAAACAAAATTCAAGCAAACATAACTAAATGATAAACATAATTTGTTAAATAAGACTCGTAAACACCACGGCTGATTTCTGCCAATTCCTGAGTTTTCTCTTATTCTGAGAGTTCTGGCAATTTTACATTTTAATATAGTAAAACTTCAATGCAGCCAAAGCATACGATACATAAAACATATTTATGTTTTTTGAGTACCAGATTCTTGGAATAATATAATACAATCTGAATACAGTGAAAGGCGAAAGGCAGGAAAAAGACTCGCGTGGATACATCAAAGCTAAATGGTCACAAACACACCACATAAAAAGTCAGCAACCCTTTATTTAAAGTGCCATATTATTTTTTGTTTTCAAACGTTACTACTATAGCAACAAAAGTCTTAGTCCTTTTCACCTCCTTGCATAGATCAGGCAGATCAGATCTTTACGCAGAAGCATCAACAGCATGGTTAGCAACATCCTTTCCCACAAAATCCTTTATATATTGTTCTCTGCGCATTGAAATCATACTATGAGGTTTGGCAAAAAAGTATCTGATTGTCTCACTGACTAATTAATTTATTAAGTCATACCTTGCCGGGAGATGATCATTTGGGCGATTGTATGGAGTCCAAACCGGCTCACCAACAAAAAATCGCAGTGCCTGCAGATCGTAAAATAGTAAGAAGCACTTAAAAGATGGACTAAACTCAGCAAAATTAACATAAAAAGAAAGCTTGAAAGTGCACATTAATTGCTGGAAGATAACAAAAATAAGCTTGTAAGATATCATGTTTCAAGTTGCCATAGTCCTCAATCCTAGACATAGCAGCCAACTCAAAAACCCTATAGCTGTTACAGGATCGTGGATATATAGATGACTGCTATAATGAAAGATAATAGACAGAAGACAAACATTTCATACTCTATACTAGATACACAAAAATTCTTTTGAAAAAATATCCTAGACGATATATTCATAATTAATAAAAAAATATCACGGTTTATCACATTATTCATATATTAACATTTAACTTGAGCTACAATTAACAAGAGAAATGAGAACATAAACATGAAATGCTAAGAGAAAAATAGTACGACGGAATACTGATAAGGTTGCTACCTTGTTACCTGGACAAGAGTTTAACCTCTTCGCTCCCTGGGGTAAAGGTACATATATCTACCCTCTCTTAATTGTATATAACGGGGTAAAGGTTTATACATCTATCCTCCATTAGTCGGCGGCTGTTGAGCCACATTTTGGCAGCTATTAATGCAATGAAAAGAAATGCTACTCTGATTTTATTTTAGTGGCCAGCAGCCATGACATTCTGCACTAGTTGATAACTATCCCAAGTCACATCTTAAACTTAACATATCTACAATAATGCAACTAAACCTTTTTCTTTTTGCAATCATCTACTCTTTCTTTAAATACATACACAAACAGACTCGCAACCAGCGTTCCAAATGGTACAGGGCAATGTTATAAAGTATTATGAGAGCCAAATTCAAAACAACAAGTTCGCAAACAATGGGATAGAGGAATGAAGGTATAACGACGTAGTGCTTTTCTATTAGCAACAGAAAAGGTAGAAGTACGGATATTCTTGTAAATATGCAACCAATACCTTGATGTAGTTGCTCTCATCTAGTGTAAAGCGATGATAAATTCCAGCAGGTAAGATGATCATTCCTCCTTTCTTGACCCATACGCGAATCCAAGCATCATTGCGATCCCTGACATCAAAATAGCCTACACAAAAACAGGATATTTTAGCTACTTAACAGGGAAGGCGAGGTGGCAAGAAAATCAATCAAAGTAAAGCTTAAAATTAGTTTGTACCACTTCCAGCAGCACAAAAGCGGATTTCCTCATCAGTGTGAAGATGCTCTTCGAAGAAGCTTTTGATTTTCTGTTCATAATTTGGTAACTTTTCCGGGCAGACCTCACAAACATCCTGAAGAAAAGGAGTCACAGGTTTAAATTATTAAAAAACATAATCCTAGTCAGGATGTCACAATGCAACACGCTAGACATGAAAACAAAAATTTAAATGTTAAATTTAGCATAAATAAAGCACAATGTTTGAAATAATCAAAATTATAGCGATTCTTTTGCATATTGTTGATTACTCTGCATGAGTTCATTCATTTTGTGTAGAATGAAAGTTATTTCTAAACAACTATAACGAAACATTCGTATAACAAACCATGTAAGTGTATCCACGTTCTTCACGAATCTTTTTCAGCTCTGGATCAGTCTCATAGTTATCAGCATCTAATTTCCAGCTAAGGACTCCAAGTTCTGCAGTTTAAAACGAAAGAAAGATCATTCGAATGCCAAGCTCTAAATCTGCACATAAATATAGCAAACACATGCAGCAGAAACTTACCAGCAAGTTTATCGAATGAGACAAACTCTTTGGGTTCTCTGTGGTGGGGAAGTCTTTGATCTTCATCACTATCATCCATGTACCATGCTTGAAGGACTTCCTCTCGTGGATCCTATTAAAAAAATTACATTGATTAAAAAGATCTCACCATAAATCTGAATGCGGAACTCATACAACCTCTCCACAACCACAAAAGTCATAGCAACAATTGAAGTGCACCCCTTTTTTCTAAATTTTTTTTCCAAGTGTCTAGTTTTCTCTTTGAGCGCATATAGATGCTTAGATTATGTCTCTCCACGTTTCTTTTCCAGTATTATCTGTATCTCCGAGATCATTATAAGTATTGTATTTCTTAAAAAAGTAGATTTATTATTCAAAATGACTACATGTTTGGCTTTTATATAACGAATTTGATAATTGTCTGATTCATTTTCTCTACCCAGTTGTTTCAACTTGTTCATACATTTGTATGACTATTGAGGAATTTTTTTACACCTCTAACTGATTTGATATACTTTGAGAACTGATGAATAACAAGATTGACAACATAATAGTAAACAGAAAGCAAATACCATTTCAAATAGAGAACAATTGGCTTTAAAAATATCATCACACCAATGCTATGTGCCGTATAAGACATTTAGACAAAAAAAGTAAGTTCTCTAGGAGTAGGAACAAAAATAGTTAGCATTCAATTTTCGCAACCAAACTCCGAACCCACTACCTATGCAGATCCACATCAAACCTGCCTCATCCTTGTGTGGTGAAAAATAAGTGAACAACCAATTAAGAGTTCATTACTTCGCACCTGACACAGCATCCTTAAGACTTTGTGCAAATTACCCAAACCCTCGCACAACATCCTTTAATTACTTAAAGTAAACAAATTTTGTCTGTTTCAAAATTCCTATGTATTTTGTCGGCAACACGTGGCGCCTGTTCTTTCCTCAAATTTGTTTGTAACAAATCACGAAAATATCACTAATTCCTCATGAAAACTAAAAATACCCTCATACACACAACCAAATAGACAAATTTGAATTCAAATAACAGACTATGGTCGTTAACATAATTATTCACGATGAATCTGCGCTTAATTATCGACGAAGAGGAAAATCACGGAGTATTTCTATGAGACAAAAGGGAGAATTTACTAAAAAATGAGGATTTTGAATAGTTATAAAAAGAGAGTTGGAAGATTTACCTTGACAGAGGAAACCATGGTAACGAGTTTGCTGCTACAGTTTGTTTCAGGCAATGATTTTTCAATGGGATTTCTGCAACCCTGTGCTTCATGCCTACGCCAATTATAAACCCTTCATTTGCATCACGCTTTTACCAAAATACCCTTTTCGTTGTGAAAAAAACGTGCTTCCTTTTTCGGTAGTCCTAGAAATTGTTTGTAATTACGATAGAAATTGTTTACAGTAATACAGAACAGTAAATATAATTAAAAACAATTACAGTATCAATATCACTATAAAATATCACTATCACAATTTTAAGAATAAAATTATAAAAATTATTTACAGAGGTCTATCTTATCAATTGTTATGAATGTATTTTTTCCAATTAAAAGTAAAAATATCAATAAACCTGAATCGCTTTTAACTTTAGCGTGTCCAACTACTTTCTGTTTTCTTAAAAAAAACACGTGCATAATATACTCAGGATGTTTTCTTAGTATTGTTCCAAAACAAAAATATAAAAAATATGTCTTATTACGCTTTCAGGTAACATTCTTAACTTTTACATTTTTCGTATATTAGTATAACTTTTACTTGCAAGCAGTATACTAAAACATTAAATTATTTGTGATTTGTGGTATAGCGCTTATTTATGGATCACACTTTTAACCAAAAAAAGGACTAATTAGGTTTTAATATAGTCTTTTAGGATTTTAATATATATATATATATATATATATATATATATATATATATATATATATATATATTAACTTGCTTTCTAACTACAACTATGTTTATTTTTTTATATTGCTATCAATGATTTTATAAAAAATTCAGATAAGTGAGTTTTTTCTTCCCTCAATATTATCTCACGGTATCATTCACATTACAAATTTCTTCTTCTCCTCTCTTACACTTTTAATTTTTTTCTCTCTTTCCTTCTTTATCATTGCTGCAAACAGTCAAAGTCACTGGCATCACCTAAATTAATGTAGCAACATTTTGAATGTTTTGTATTTAATAAAATAAAATTAATCAAAATATTTTTTTTTCGTGCACCAAATGGTAAGTATACCGATAATCCTTAAAAGAAATTAATATGATTTTGATTATAATTTATTTTCTAAAAATAATATTTTTTTCAATTAACGAAAATTTGTTTTATTAAAATAAAAATAATCTAGTTAAATAATAATTTAATTATGGAAAAAAAACAAAAAAGCTCCGTCCAAACACAGAGGAAATGGTAATTGAAGATAAGGAGATGCGAAAATTGCCCCAACTTAAAAAGAAGAGTCGTTACTATTTTTTATTATTAAATTTTGGAGCGTGTGGTGTCCATATTTTAAAATTTAATTAACAAAAAATTTAAATGATTTATCAAATTGTAAATGATAGATGTATTATATTTTAAAACTATTTTAACCTGCCATTCTAAAGTGTAAATGCAGAGTGTGGTCCATATCCAATTTGAAAGGTCAACTAAACAATGAAGTCTTCAAAAATTCCTTTCACACAACACGTGTTGCATACCCTATGGTTTCGTGTAAGTATGTAGTTTGACACTTTTTAAGATATGTTTCGTTAAATAAATAACAGAAACAAAACATTCTTTACGTTGTTTAGTAAAACAAAGAAACAAAGGTTAATTTTTTTTTCTTTTTATTAATTACAAAAGAGTAAAATATATATATATATATATATATATATATATATATTTACTGCATAAAAAGTGATTTTTTTATTATATCTAAATAAACTAATCATCTTAAAATTTGTTTTTAACAAATTCATAAAAAGTAGTTTTGCTTATAGTAAATTATAAATACAATTAATTGTTAAAATAAATTAACTTTTACAGTTACCTAAAAAAAATGCCTTCTTTTCTCTTTGTACTTGCTTGTATCTTTTCATTCTTTTGATTTATCAAACCAAACGATAGAATATGTATAAAATTTGAACTTTTCAGTTTGCTATTCTCAGAAACCATAAAGCGAAATATACTTTAATTTGTTTAGTGAGTTGAAGATCTTACCAGTAAATATAATTTTCTTTTTAGTGAATTTCTTTTATGAAATGAATTTTAGAGAACCTACCAATTCAAAACATAGAGATCAATTAAACTATAACTTATAATTTCAACTTTCAAATCGGAGAAATGTCTCAAATATTAACTGTTTACAATATATTTTATAAACAATTTATCAATGAAAAAAGAATGGGAAAAAAACAATTTATCAATATATTTTTCCTTTATAGAATATAGATGAATCAAATTTAAAATCGTATATAAAGAACTATATCAATTTTGAATAACTTTCCTTTCCATCTATTCTTATATACATTCTACATGTAAACTTATCCTATCTAAATATATTAATTATTAAAGATTATTTATTATTTAATATGTTTCAAAATATATTTAATGGAACTACAAATTAATTATTACTAATCAAGAAAGATATTTTAAAAAATAAAAAATAGTACATACGATTTTTGCCATGAAATATTACATTCA